>WNGA01000342.1_pt1 | contig 220445 bp, 217 predicted proteins | sample 5400061 | NCBI WGS metagenome assembly WNGA01 (sample SAMN13153366, study PRJNA577476) | soil metagenome | isolation source: 100 cm soil or saprolite under grassland replicate 2 | place: USA:California | collected 2016-06-15 | reverse complement strand
ACAGGCGTCGGTGCGCATCCCCTCGGCGAGAGCCTTCTCGCCGGCGCGGCGGATCAAAGGCCCATCGGCGAGCGGATCGGAGAAGGGGAAGCCGAGCTCGAGCAGGTCGGCGCCCCCTGCGACCGCTGCCGCGGCGAGGATCGGCGTGTCTCGCCCGCACATGAGGTAGATGGACAGCGCCTTTCTCGTCTGTGGACTCATTGCCGTCGCGCTTCACGCGTCGTCCGCGAGCAGCGCGAACAGCGTCGCGTCACGGCGGACCCCGTCGTGCCGGAGGAGCTTGCGCCGCACGCCTTCGCGCTCGAAGCCGAGCCGCTCGAGCACCCGTTCGGACGGCTCGTTGCCGATGCGCACGTGCGCTTCGACGCGGATGATCCCCTGCGCGAACGCATCTTCCACCATCGCTCGCACGGCACGCGTTGCAACGCCTCGGCCACGCGCTTCCCTGAAGAGCCAGTAGCCGACCTCGACGCTGTCGCGCATCGGGTCGAGGTGGTGGAGCGTCGCGCCGCCGACGATCGCGCCGCGCTCCACATCCTCGATCACGTACGGCGACATCAGCCCTCGCGCGAGCATCTCCGGCAGGAGGTCACGCAGCATCACGCGCAGCTCGTCCGCTCCGACCGGAGGAAGCCCGGCCTCGCCGCCCACGGCGGGATCGCGAAACGCGGGGGCGACCACGTCGATGTCCTCTTCGCGCGGCGCCCGCAGCAGCAGCTCGTCGACCCGCAGCTCGACGGGGAAGCGGTACCCGGACAGCTGCCCGCGCGCGGGATCCGAGCGCGTCACCGAGCCAGCACCTCCGCGAGGTCCTTGTCGCCCCGACCGGACAGACACACGAGCACGTACTCCTCGTCCAGCTCACGTGCGCGCGTAAGGGCGTGCGCGGGCTCGAGCGCCGGGATGATCCCCTCGAGCCGCGTCAGATCTCGGAACGCGGCGAGCGCTTCGTCGTCGGTCGCGCCGACGTACTGCGCGCGGCCGGAGTCGCGGAGCCAGGCGTGCTCGGGGCCGACGCCCGGATAGTCGAGGCCGGCAGAGATCGAGTGCGCGTCGAGGATCTGCCCGTCCGCGTCCGCGAGGATCGACGAACGCGCGCCATGGAGGACTCCCGGGCGGCCGGTGCCGAGCGACGCCGCCCCGGCCGCCTCGACCCCGAGCAGGCGCACCTCCGCGTCCTCGACGAACGGACAGAAGATCCCGATCGCGTTCGAGCCGCCGCCGACGCAGGCGACGACGACGTCCGGCAGCCGGCCTTCGACGGCAAGGAACTGCTCCCGCGCCTCCCGGCCGATCACCGACTGCAGCTCGCGCACGATCTCCGGATACGGATGCGGGCCTACCGCCGAGCCGATCAGGTAGTGCGTCGTCTCCACGTTCGTGATCCAGTCGCGGATCGCCTCGCTGGTCGCCTCCTTCAGCGTGCGCGTCCCGAACTCGACGGTACGAACCTCTGCGCCGAGCAAGTTCATCCGCTCGACGTTCGGACGCTGGCGCCTCATGTCCTCGCTGCCCATGTAGACGACACATTCGAGCCCGAACTTCGCGCACACGGTCGCGCTGGCGACGCCGTGCTGGCCGGCGCCGGTCTCGGCGACGATGCGCGACTTGCCGAGCCGTCGCGCGAGCACGGCCTGGCCGAGCGCGTTGTTCAGCTTGTGCGCCCCCGTGTGGAGAAGGTCCTCACGCTTGAGGTAGAGCCGTTTCGCCGGCGCGAAACGGTTGGCGAGCGTCAATGGAGTGGGGCGGCCTCCATAGTCACGGCCGAGCGCATCGAGTTCCGCGGTGAACGACGCGTCCCGCTGCGCCTCCCGCCAGCCAGCCTCGAGCTCGTCGAGTGCGGGGATCAGCGTCTCGGGGACGAAGCGCCCGCCGTACGGTCCGTAGGTCAGGACGTCGCCGCTTGCACCCACGCTCGCACCTTCTGATGATCCTTCACGCCCGGCGCCCGTTCGGTCGAACGCGCCGAGTCGACCGCCCACGGATGGACGGCGTCGATCGCCGCGCGCACGTTCTCCGCACCGAGCCCGCCCGCGAGCATCACGCGGCCGTTCGTCACCCGTGCGCGCTCGAAGTGCGTGTCGTCTTCCTCGAGCCAGGGGAGATCGACGACCGTCGCGACCCGATGATCCCCGCGCAGGAGGACACCGTCCCGGGACCGGTGACCGTTCTCTCGCGCGTAGTACTGCACCACGTCCGCGCCGGTCTTCTCACGCTCGCCGACGAACACGGACACGCGGAGGACCGTATCGGGCGCGTCGAGCAGCTCGTCCGTTCGGCGTGGCGACTCGCGCGCGTGGATGAACCCGAGCAGGTCGGCGCCGGCCGCGACGGCGGCGTCGGCATCCTCCTGGCGCGTCAGGCCGCACACCTTTACGAGCGGCCGGCGCAGAAGCTCCCGCAACTTGGCCGCGGGATCACGCGCGCCCATGAGCGCGGATCCAACGAGCACCGCATGCGCGCCGTGAAGCTCAGCGGCGGCGCCGTGCGCGGCCGCGTGAATTCCCGACTCAGCGACGATCACGCGGTCACGCGAAGCGCGCGCGACCAGCGCCAGCTGTGCCGCCCGGTCGATCGCGAACGTCGAGAGGTCGCGCGCATTGATGCCGATGATCTCGGCGCCGAGCCGTTCCGCGCGCTCGAGCTCGTCGGCGTCGTGCGCTTCGACGAGCGCGTCCATCCCGAGCTCGTGCGCGCAGACCCGCAACCGCGCCGCCGCCCCGTCGTCCAGGTCGCGCAGCAGGAGAAGCACGGCGTCGGCGCCCGCCTCCTTCGCCGTGCGCAAGTCGTCCTCCATGGAGAAGAAGCCCTTCGCGAGCAGCGGCAGCGACGCTGCCGCCCGCGCCGCGCGCAGGTCGTCCCAGGAGCCGCCGAACCGCGCGTCGACGAGGATCGAGCACGCGCTCGCTCCGGCCCGCTCGAACTCGGCGGCAAGCGCTGCCGGGTCGGCGTCCGGCCGCAGGTCCCCCGCCGAGGGCGAGCGCCGCTTCACCTCGGCGATCGCGCCGAGGCCCGGCTTACTGAGAGCGTCCTTGAACCGCATCACGTGAGAATGCAACCAGTTCATCGAGCCGCTGGGCCGCCGCGCCGGAGTCGATCGCCTCGCGCGCGATCTCCAGCCCTTCGCGCAGGTCCTCCGCATGGCCCGCTGCGGCAATCGCGCCGGCCGCGTTGAGCAGGATCGCGTCCCGTGCGCCGCCCTCCTCACCGGCGAACACGCTGCGGATCCGTTCGGCGTTCTCTTCCGGGGAACCACCGCGAAGCTCGTCCGGTGCGCAGCGAGAAACGCCCAGGTCCTGCGGATCGACCGTCCGCTCGCGCACTGAGCCCGCGACCACCTCGCAGACGAGGTTCGGGCCGGCGGGCGACAGCTCGTCGATCCCGTACGCGCCGTGCACCACGAACGCCCGCCGTGCGCCGAGCTGTGCAAGCACGTCCGCGATCGTGTGGACGAGCTCCGGCGCGAACACGCCGACGACCTGCGCGCGCGCACCGGCGGGGTTGGTCAGCGGCCCGAGGACGTTGAACACCGTGCGCGTCGCGAGCTCTCTCCGTACCGGCGCTGCGTGCTTCATCGCTGGGTGGTGTGCTTGAGCGAACAGAAAACCGAAGCCGAGCTCGTCGATCGACCGCTCGATCGCCGCCGGATCGAGCTCGAGGTCGAAGCCGAAGGCCTCGAGGACGTCCGCCGAGCCGCTGCGTGAAGAGACTGCTCTGTTGCCATGTTTGGCAACAGCCGCTCCGGCCGCTGCGGCGACGAGCGCGGCGGCGGTCGAGATGTTGAGCGTGTGCGCGTTGTCGCCGCCGGTGCCGGCCGTGTCGACGAGATCGTCGCGCTTGGGATGCACCGCCAGTACGTGCTCGCGCATCGCCTCGGCGCAGCCGGCGATCTCGTTGGGAGTCTCGCCCTTTGCGCGGAGCGCGACGAGGAAGCCGCTGATCTGCGCTGGCGTCGCCTCGCCGCTCATGATCTCGCCCATCACCTCGCGCGACTCGGGACGGGTGAGGTTGTGGCCGTCCAACAATCTCGCAATCGCCTTCTGGATCATGCCGTGAGGAAGTTACGCAGCAGGTCGCGCCCGTGCGGCGTCAGCACGGACTCCGGATGGAACTGCACGCCGTCGACCGGCAGCTCGCGGTGGCGCACGGCCATCACCTCGTCGTCGCCGCGAGCCGACACCTCGAGGCACTCCGGGATCGCGGTTGCGGCGAGCGAGTGATAGCGCCCGGCGTCGAAGCCGGCCGGCAGGCCGGCGAAGATGCCGCGGCCGTCGTGCTCGACGGGGCTCGCCTTGCCGTGCACAAGTCGCTGCGCGCGCCCGATCTCGCCGCCGAACGCCTGGACGATCGCCTGATGGCCGAGGCAGACGCCGAGCGTCCGCGCGCGCGTCCGCCGGACGAGCTCGACGATCCGCTCGGGCGGCCGGCCGGGGCCGGGGGAGAGGACGAGGTGCGTCGGTTCCAGCTGCTCGAGCCCGGGCGCGTCGTTGCGGCGGACGATCACGTCGCCGCCCAGCTCCTCGAGCATGTGCACGAGGTTGTAGGTGAACGAGTCGTAGTTGTCGACCACAAGAATCATCTCGCGCCCCTGACCGCCGTCGGCACGTCCGGCGGAGCCGGACGCCCCGACGGCTCGGCCCGCTGACCGCGCTCCACGCGGCGGGCCGTATTACCCATACTGTTCCACCGCGCTACACGCGGCCAGCGGGCCGTCAGGAACGCGAGAAGCGCAATATCGAAGTTCATGCTCCGCGTTCTGCTTGGTCGATCGCCGCCTCGAGCGCAGCGAGCTTGCGCAGGCACTCCTCGTGCTCGGCGCGCGGATCGGAGTCGGCGACGATGCCGGCTCCAGCCTGTAGCCGGGCGACCCCGTCGTGCAGAACGATCGTGCGGATCGCGATGCACGTGTCGAGCGTCCCGTCCGGTAGCGCATAGCCGACGGCACCCGCGTACGGTCCGCGGCGATAGCCCTCCAGCTCGGAGATCAGCTGCATCGCGCGTACCTTCGGCGCCCCGCTCACCGTGCCCGCCGGGAAGGTGGCGCGCAGTACGTCGAAGGGCCCGATCCCGTCGCGGACCTCGCCGACCACCTCCGAGACGAGGTGTGTCACGTGCGAGTAGCGCTCGGCCTGCATGAAGCGCTCGACGTACACGGTCCCCGCGCGGCAGACACGGGAGAGGTCGTTGCGGCCGAGGTCGACGAGCATCACGTGCTCCGCGCGGTCCTTCTCGGAGGCGAGCAGCCGCTCCGCGTCGCCCTCACCGGGTGTGGTCGTGCCGGCGATGGGGTTCACGGACGCGCGGCGTCCATCGACCTTGACGAGCGTCTCCGGCGACGAGCCGACGAGCGCGATCCCGTCCAGCTCGAGGCAGAAGAGATAAGGAGACGGGTTGATCCGGCGAAGCGCACGGTAGAGCTCGACGGCGGACGCTTCGGTGGGCCGCTCGGCGCGCTGCGAGAGCACGATCTGGAACGCCTCACCGTCGGCGATCGCCTCCTTCGCGCGGCGCACGTTCGCCTCGTACTCATCCTGCATCGGCAGGCGCAGCGTCGGACCGCTGTTCAGGACGCGCGGTGTGGGGCCGGCGATCGCGTGCTCCAGTGCGGACGCGTCCCCGTGGAGCACCTCGGCGACCCCGAGGACATGGTCGAAACGGACGAGCGTCTCCGCCACGACGAAGCGCGTCTGCGGCAGGCCGGGCCCGTCCGCGGGCAGCGGGACGGTCGGCTCGAGGCTGCCGACGAGGTCGTAGCCCGCATATCCCACGACGGGTGCATGGAGGCCCTCCGCTTCGTTCAGGTAGCAGAGCCGGTCGCCGCCGCCGACGAAGCTGTGGCGGCCGAGGCGGCCGTGCTCCACCGACTCGAGAAGAAACGTCGCGCGGTGAGCATCGCGCAGGCGCAGGTAGGCCCCGAGCGGTGTGAGCAGATCCGTGGCAATCGTGCGTGTCATCGCAATGAAAAAGGCCCTCCCGGGCCTTGTCTGAGCGGAAAGCGGGCTGTTCTGCGCTAGCTCAGCGCAGGCTCCCGCTCCGCTCGCAGCGCCAAACCCAGGCCGTCGAGGTGCGGAAGCTCATCGACTGCACCGTACGGGCCGTTTCGCCGCTCGTCAAGTGCGGTTATCGTCCGGCCGTGGGGGTCATGGTCTCGATCCGTGACCAGGCCGGCGCGCGCGCCGACGCGGTGGACGCGCTCGAGCTGGAGCTGCCGGCGGGGGTCACGCTGCGCGACCTCATCCGCACTCGAGTTCGCGAGGAGGTGGCGAAGGCGAACGTGGCAGCCGCCCGGGGCCGCGAGTTCCACACGCTCGTCCAGCCGGTCGACGCGGAGGTGACGCTGAACGGCTACCGCCTCCGGGAGGGGCGGACGATCGACTGGAGGCGCCAGGCCGACAAGGCCGAGGAGGCCTTCCTGGGCAACGGCTTCTTCGTCCTCGTCGACGGCCGGCAGGTCGCGGAGCTGGACGAGGAGCTCGCGCTGACGGCCGATTCGGACATTCGCTTCGTCCGGCTGACGGCGCTCGTCGGCGGCTGATGGTCGGTCGCCTGCTTCGGCGCCGCGGCGGTCTCTCGCGGGAGCAGCAGGCGCTGCTCGACCACCACGTCGCGCAGGGAGAGGGGTATGTCGGTCCGCTCACGCGCGACTTCAGCCGCCTGGAGCGCGCCGCCTGGGACGCTGCTGTTGCCGAGGGTGGTGGCCGTACGACCTCCCTGAGCCCGTGGAAGACGGAGACCGGCGAGGAGCTCCTCGCCGAGCCGCCAGAAGTCGCCGTCTCCGCGATCATCGCCGCCGTTGCCGGCCGCAACACGGAGCTCGCCCTGGCGCTTTCGCGGCGGAAGCTGGCGTACACCGCAGACGACGTCGCACTTCTTTTCACGCTTGCGACCCAGCGTCCGCAGAAACGTCCTCCGCGGCTGCCGCTCGACGCCGCCGACGATGTGACGACGGCTGTCCTCTTGACGCTCGCGTCAGTGCGTCGGATCCCGGGGATCTGGGGCATGCACGACTCGCTGCGCGTAGCACTCGCCGCCGCCGAGCGTTTGCCCTCCGAAGACTGGACGGGCGGGCTTCGCGCGGCAGTCGAAAGCGCGCACGCGCTGGTGGAGCGTGACGACACGCCCGGTTATGAATCCGATCGCACCAAGCTGCTGGCGCGCTTTCCGAAGCTGCTCGGCGATGACGGCGTGGAGCTCGATGTCACCGTCATCTCGACGGAAGACGCGTTGGGAAAGCCGCTGCGCAAGGCCTTGACCGAAGGCTGGCGCGACGACCCGCACGCCGGCGTCCTGCTCCTGCATCTCTCCCAGGCGACGAGCGGTACGACACCGTCGAAGAAGTGGCAGGACCGCGCGTGCGAGCTCGCCCAGGGGACGGGGCAAGGAGAGGATTTTCTGCGCACGATCCTCGTGCACGCCCTCGGGGCAAAGGACGGGACGCGCCGCGCCTGGGGCGACTCGACGGTGTACCAGTGGCTCGCCGACGAGAACGCCGTCGTCGTGCGCGGAGCGGTGTGGGCGGTCGGGGCGACCAAGGCCGACTGGGCAGCCGCAGCGCTTTCCGACCTCGGCGTGCACGCCGCCGCGCCCTTCGAGCCCGGCTACGAGCCGCGGAGCATCAAGGTCGCGAACGCGTGCATCCGCCAGCTCGGCGAGCTCGGCACCGACGAAGCCGTTGCAGCGCTCGCGCGAATGCATGCGCGCATCAAGCACAAGACGATCGGCAAGCAGGTGGCCCGCGCGCTCGAGGACGCTGCCAGTTCAGCTGGGGTGACAAAGGGCCAGCTGCTCGAGCGGCAGGTCCCGACCTTCGGGCTCGATCGGGACGGCCGCAAAGAGCACGAGCTCGGCACGGTCACGGCGGTCCTCGAGCGCGACCAGCTGACCTGGCGAAGCGACGGCAAGCCCTCGAAATCGGTGCCGAAATCGGTGAAGGACGAACACTCGGCCGAGCTTCGGTCGCTGCGCGCGGAAGCGAAGGAGATCAAGAACGCGCTTGCCGCCGAGCGGGTGCGGGTGGAGGGCCTCTTCGCGGAGGAGCGGACGTGGGAGCGCGACGAATGGCGCCGCCTCTATCTCGACCACCCGCTCAGCGGCGCGTTCGCGCGGCGACTGATCTGGCGCTTCGGCGACGACGCCGCGTTGCCACTCGACGGGGGGTTTGTCGACGCCGACGGGTCGCCGATAGAGCCGGCGGGTCAGATACGGCTCTGGCACCCGATCGTCGCCGATCCCGACGAGGTCGCCGCCTGGCGCAGCTTCCTGCTCGAGCGCGAGCTCGCGCAGCCGTTCAAGCAGGCGTTCCGGGAGGTCTATTTCGTGGCGCCGGCCGAGCTGGAGACCGGCACCTACTCGAACCGCTTCGCGGCGCACATCCTCAAGTACCGGCAGGCGTACGCGCTGATCAAGACACGGGGCTGGTCGGTCGTGGCGCTTGGCCCGTACGACAACGACGGTGGCCGGCAGTGGCGCGACTTCGAGTCGCACGGGATCCGCGCCGAGTTCTGGATGGAGCACGCCGCCGAAGACTGGGACGAGCAGGACCTGCTCGCCACGCTCGCGGCCACCGATCACGTGCGCTTCACGCCGATCGGCGGCGGCGAGCCGCTCCCGCTCGCCGAGGTTCCGCCGATTGTCTTCTCGGAGGCAATGCGCGATGTCGACCTCTTCGTCGGTGTCGCCTCGATCGCGGCCGACCCGGAGTGGGTCGACCAGGGCGACCGCTACATCGCCTACTGGCGCCGGGAATCCTTCGGAGAGCTCGGCGCCTCCGCGGAAACCCGGCGCGAGGTGCTCCGCGAGCTCGTCCCGCAGCTGAAGATCGCCGACCGCCTGGAGCTCGAAGACCGTTATCTGCGCGTACGCGGCGATTTGCGCACGTACAAGATCCACCTCGGCTCGGCGAACGTCCTCATGGAGCCGAACGACGAGTACCTCTGCATCGTTCCTGCGCGCGGCAAGGGCACGCCGAACATCTTCCTCCCCTTCGAGGACGACCTCCGGCTTTCCGTGATCATCAGCAAGGCGCTGCTGCTCGCGGCGGACCGCAAGATCACCGACGAGACGATCCTCCAGCAGATTCGCAGGTAGCCTCCTCGGCCGTGCCGATTCCTCCCGTTCTCCGCACGCTGCTGACGACGCCAGGGCCGTCGGGATTCGAGGCCGACGCCGCGGCCGCCTGGCGCGCCGCCGCCTCGGGCTTCGCCGAGGTCGGGTCGGACGCGCTCGGCTCCTCGTGGGCGCGGGTCAAGGGCACGGGCGACGGCCCGTCGCTGGCGCTGATCGGCCACATCGACGAGATCGGGCTCGCAGTGACCCACATCGACGACAAGGGCTTCCTCTTCTTCCGCGGGCTCGGCGGCTGGATTCCGGAGGTGCTGCTCGCGCAGCGCGTCCTCGTGCTCACGCGCGACGGCTCGGTCCCCGGCGTGATCGGCAAGAAGCGCAGCCCGTTCAAGAAGGACAAGGACGAGAAGGTCGAGCACGAGGACTTGCACATCGACATCGGAGCGCGCGACGCAGACGATGCGAAGCAGCGGGTGCGCGTAGGCGACGGGGCGGTCCTGGTCGGCGAGCCGCAGGAGCTCCCGAACAACCGCGTCATGTCGCGATCGTTCGACAACAGGATCGGCTGCTTCGTCGCGTTCGAGGTGGCGCGGCGCGTCGCCGAGGCGGGCGGTGCACCGGGCGACGTCGTCGCCGTCGCGGCGATCGGCGAGGAGGTCGGCGACTTCGCGGGGGCGCGCACCACGGCGTACGCACTCCGCCCGGACGTCGCGATCGCGATCGACGTCACGGACGCGCGCGACATTCCCGACGCGGATCCCAAGGTGGCGGGCGAGGCGGGCATCGGTCGCGGCCCGGCGATCGCGCGCGGCGCGCCGCTCAATGCGAGGGTGTTCGAGCTCCTGTTCGAGACCGCGGAGCAGGAGGGAATTTCCCACACTGTGGACGTCGTGCGCGGGAACACGCACACCGACGCGGACGCCTACCATCTCTCCCGCGCGGGCATCCCTACAGGGCTTGTCTCCCTGCCGACACGGTACATCCACACGCCCGCGGAGACGCTGTCGCTCGACGACGTCGAGAACGCGGTCAAGCTGCTCGTCGCTGCGGCGACGCGGCTCGCTACGCTCGAGCCGTGAACCGCTCCGTCATCGTCGCCGCCGTTCGCACGCCGTTCGGCAAGCTCGGCGGCGGCCTCGCCAAGTACCAAGCGACCGAGCTCGGCGCGCTGGCGATCCAGGCCGCGCTCGAGCGGATCGGGCTCGAGCCCGGTGAGCCCGAGTACGTGATCATGGGCCAGGTCCTCCAGGCCGGCTCCGGGCAGGCGCCGGCGCGCCAGGCCGCCGTTGGTGCCGGCCTACCGATCGAGACCCCGGCGGACACGATCAACAAAGTGTGCGCGTCGTCGATTCGCGCCGTCGAGATCGCGGACGCGATGATCCGCGCCGGCGAGCACGAGTGCGTCGTCACCGGCGGGATGGAGTCGATGTCCAACGCGCCGTACCTGTTGAAGAAGGCGCGCTTCGGCTACCGGCTGGGGAACGGCGAATTGATCGACTCGATGGTCTTCGACGGGCTCACGTCGACGTTCGACCAGCTCCACATGGTCCAGCAGAACACGAAGGTTGCGCGTGAGCTCGGGATCTCGCGCGAGGAGCAGGATGCCTGGGCGTTCCGGTCGCATCAGCGGGCGGCAAAGGCGCAGGAGAGCGGCGCCTTCGAGGACGAGATCGTCCCCGTCGGCGACGTGACGGCCGACGAGTCGGTTCGCGGCGACACGACGCTCGAGAAGCTGGCGGAGCTGAAGCCGGTGTTCGATCCCGAGGGGACGACGACGGCGGGCAACGCGCCGGGCGTGAACGACGGCGCCTCGTGTGTGATCGTGACGTCGGAGGAGTTCGCGCGCCGTCGCGGGCTCGACGTTCTGGCGACGATCCTTGCCCAGGCCTACGTCGCCGACGACTTCGCTTACCTCGCGCGCACCCCCGCTCGTGCCGGACACATCGCGCTCGAGAAGGCGGGCAGGAAGATCGAAGACGTGGAGCGTGTCGAGATCAACGAGGCGTTCTCCTCTGTCGTGCTCAACTCGACCCGCATGCTCGGCGCGGACGAGGAGATCGTGAACGTGAACGGCGGCGCCGTCGCGCTCGGCCATCCGATCGGCGCGAGCGGCGGACGGATTCTCGGCACGATGGTGCACGAGCTGCGCCGAAACGGCGGCGGCCTCGGCCTGGTGGCGATCTGCTCCGGCGGCGGCCAGGGCGACGCGCTGCTGATCCAGGTCTAGAAGGTCTCGCGCATCGGCGCGAGCGTCGTCGGCTTGGCCGTACGGACGGTGCGGACGACCTTGCCGGTCACGGTGTCAACGATGAAATTGCCGAAGGTCATCGGATGCGACGTACACGTACGTGCCGATCACGGTCGCGAACGTCAGCGCCTCGTTCCCGAAAAGATGGAACCGTTGTTTGCCGTCGGCGTCGTACCCCGTGAGACCGGTGCCCACTGCGGTTCGGGTGGTGGAGTCCCACATCCATGCCCAGGAAAGGAGCATCGAACCCGTCGTGGAGATGCCGGCCGCTCCAGGATCGATCAGTCGGCTGCTCCACGTATCGGTATCGATCAGCGTCAAGCCCGCGGGCGTCCAGTGGTCCGCCTGGCCGTCGGCCGTGGCGTCCATGCCACTGACGGCGATGGTGTTCGACCACGTCCAGACCGCGCTGCGTTGCGTGCCTTCGATCTGCTTCCTCACCGCAGCAGGTGCGCGAACCGACAAGGAATGCGTCATGACGGCGAGCGTCCCGAGGTCGACCTGAACGACGGCGCCGCTCGCCGGCACCACGACCGCCCATTGGCCGGATGGATGAACGGCGACGGCGGGCTGTTCGATCCGTGCGCGGGACGTCTCCTGATCGAGAACCTCGGTGCCTGCGCGAATACCCGGGAGCGCGACGATCCGGCTCCGCCCGCGTCCGTCGACGACGATCAGGCGGGCCGCGCCGATCTTGTCCAGCGGCGCAAGCAGACCGACGAGCCGTCCGCCCGCCGCTTGGACGCTCACGAGCGAGCCCGAGATCGCCCTTCGTGAGCGAAGCTTGCGGGTCACCGGGTCGACGACCAGCACGCTCGAGGCCGCGCCACCGCACGTCGTCACGAGGTAACTCGCTTCTTCCCAGAGGATCGCGCCGCCGATGGAGCATGGTACGCCCACACCTCCCTCGGGGCGCATGCTCTTCAGGTCGACGAAGCGTACGGCGTCGCCGGCCTCACCGATGCTGAAAGCCGCGCGGACGCCGTTCCCGGGCGAGCGTCCAAGGTAACGACCGGCCTTGCCGAGGGGAGCCGCACGGGACACGGGCCGGAGCGCGAGGGCGTCGAGCTTGGCGAGGACGTCTGCCTGCTTTGCCAGACGATCCCGAGGACGATGCGCGGTGCAGTCGGCCCCTTGGCGGGCGCCTGCGGTGCCGTCACGACGACGGCGGCGACGAGGATCGCCGCGATCTTCATCTCGCTGCGTCTACGAACATGCTTGGGCTCGAGGTCCCTCCCGGCTCAGTAGGACAAGAGCGGAATCAGGAACGTCGGTGCGCGCGTTTCTACCGTACGGACCACGGCACCCGTCCATGCATTCACGATCGTGAAGTGCCTGCCAGCGCCGATGTACGCATACGTCCCGGCGACGATCGACGGCCGCGTCGTCGTCCCGGGGAACAACCGAAACTTGAGCGTCCCGTCGGCGTCGTAGCCCGCGAGCCCGTTCGATCCGTACGCGAGGAGCGTCCCAAAGCACGCGATGCAGCCGGGGCCGAAGCCGTTCGGGGCGATGCCCGTAGTGTCCGCGTCGATCCTCCGCGAACTCCAATCGCGCGAGTCGATCAGCGTCAGGCCCGCCGGAGTCGAGCGCTGCGTCGTGCCGTCCAAGGTTGCATCGGCACCGGTCACAGCGATCGTCTTCACATCGATCCATTGTGCGGTGCGAGTCGATCCAGTCGCTTGCTTCCGGGCTGCCGCAAGCGAGCGGGCGAGCGAGCGCGACGTCACCGCGAGAGTGTCGAGGCGCACCTCGGCGATCGCGCCATCCCGGGCGATCACCACAGCACGGCTCCGGTCGACGGCGAGGGCCGGATACTCGTATCGGTGGAGAGCTCCGTTGTTCAAGGTCTGGCTACCGGCGCGGATCTGAAGGAGAGGTGTCGTACGCACCCGACCCGCGTCATCGATCACGGCGAGCTTCGCCGGCCCGATGCCGTCGAGCGGTGCGATCACCGCCACGATCCGGTCCGCCCTCACGCTGAACGCCGCAAGTGATCCACCCAATCCCCGGATGGCCCCGAGCCGGCGCTTCGTCGGGTCGACGACGATCACTTCCGCCGTCGACGACTGGTTCAGCGTCACGAGCTTGTTCGCGTAATTCCAGAGGGCGGCCGCGGGAACTCCGGGATAGGCAATCCGGAATTCCCAGCGCATCCGCTTGAAGTCGAGGAAGCGCAGCGCCGCCGAGCCCGTTCCGAATGCTGCGCGACCCCCGCCGGCAACGCGGGCGACGAATCTCGGGTCTCGGATGGGCACCTCGGTCGAGACGGGCTTCAACGTCAGGACGTCGAGCTTCGCGAACGAGAACGTGTTTCCGTGCTGTACGAAGCCCAGCAACTGGGACGGCGGGCCTTCCTTGGCCGCCGCGTGCGCCGACGTCAGCAGCAACGCCGCGAGAACGACCAGCCCGAGCTTTCGCGTCACACAGGCCTCCCTGTCCCTACGAGCCTGATCCCCGTTTCACCAGAGGTCTAACGTCTGAGCTGGGCGGAAACCAACGCGCGGATGCGCGTCTCGATCGCCCTCCTCGTCGGAGGCCTGCTCCTCGCCGCGCTGATCTTCGTCCTGACCGGCGGTCACTTCGTCTTCCTGCCTCTGATCCTGATCCTTCCGTTCGGGCTGCTCCGCTTCCGCAGGCGTCTGCCGTAAGGGACGATCTTCCCGATACGGGTTAGCCTGGCGGCGGTGAAGTTCGAGCACGTTCTCGTGGTGGGCGCGGGGCAGATGGGCGGGGGAATCGCGCAGGTCGTCGCGGCTTCGGGCCGGCGGGTCTCGCTCCAAGATCCCTATCCCGGGGCAACCGAGCGCGCCCTGACGGCGATGAACAGGTCGCTGACGAAGCTCGCGGAAAAGGGCGGCTCGAAACCCGAAGAGGTGCTGGCGCGCGTTACGCCGGTCGACGACCTCGTCGCCGCCGACCTGATGATCGAAGCGGTGATCGAGGACGAAGACACCAAGCTCGACGTCTTTCGGCGCGCCGACCGTGTGTTGCCCGGCGAGGCGATTCTCGCCTCGAACACGTCCTCGATCCCGATCACGACGCTGGCCGCGGCGACGCGACGTCCCGAGCGCGTGATCGGCATGCACTTCTTCAACCCGGTGCCCGTGTTGAAGCTCGTCGAGGTGATCCGCGCCGTCCAGACCTCCGACGAGACCGCGCGGGCGATCGTCGAGCTCGCCCGCGAGCTCGGCAAGGAACCGGCCGAGGCACGCGACTATCCCGGCTTCGTCTCGAACCGCATCCTGATGCCATTCATCAACGAGGCCGCCTATGCGCTGATGGAGGGGGTGGCGGAGGCGGCGGCGATCGACACGATCGCCAGGCTGGGTTTCGCCCACCCGATGGGGCCGCTCGCACTCGCCGACCTGATCGGGCTCGACACGTGCGTCGCGATCATGGACGTCCTCCACCAGGGGCTCGGGGATCCCAAGTACGCCCCCTGCCCGCTGCTCCGCCGCTACGTCGCTGCGGGACACCTCGGCCGGAAGTCGGGTCGCGGTTTCTACGACTACGCTTGACGTCGGCGAAATTGGGCCGCAAGTTTGTCCTATGCCTGAAGTCCCTCGTATGGGGGATTTCGTGAACCAGGGACAGCGCCGAAGGCGAAGGAAGAAGGGAGGGAACGTGCGAGTTCTGCTCGTCGATGACGATGCGGGTCTGAGAGCGCTACTGCGCGCGACCCTCGACGTCTTCGAGATCGAGATCGACGAGGCGGAGAACGCGACCGTCGCGCAGGCCCTGCTCGAGCGTGAGCCCGACGCGATCGTGCTCGACGTGATGATGCCGGGCGGGATCGACGGGATCGAGTTTTGCCGCCGCCTGAAGGCGGATCCGGGCACCGCCGACATTCCCGTCATCCTCCTGACCGGCTCGGTCGAGCGTCCGCGCGAGTCGGCCGCGGACGCGGTGATGAAGAAGCCGTTCAGCCCTCTCGAGCTCCTGGGTGTCATCGAGCGACTCGTCGGCGGCCTGTACGGCGTGCCGTTTCGCGCTGCGAAGAGTGCCGGTGAGGACGAGCAGCTGCTCCTGTACGCGCGCGACCTTCGTCACCTGCTCGAGCTCGAGCGCGGTCAGCGCGCGGCGCTCGAGGCCGCATATCGCGACACCGTCGTCGCCCTCGCCTCGGCGCTCGAGTCCAAGGACACGGGAACGCGCCAGCACTCGCAACGCGTCCAGCACTATGCACTCGAGCTCGCGGCGGTCCTCGCCCCCGAGATGCTCGACCGGCCCGGCCCCGAGTACGGCTTCCTGCTCCACGACGTCGGCAAGATCGGCATCCCGGACGAGGTGCTGCGGAAGCCGGGGCCGTTGACCGAAGCCGAGCGCCGGCTGATGGAGAAGCACACCGTCCTCGGCGAGCAGATGCTCAACGGCGTCGCCTTCCTGCGCGGCGACGCGATCGAGGTCGTGCGCTCGCACCACGAGCGCTGGGACGGGACGGGCTATCCGGATGAGATGATCGGCGAGGAGATCCCGCTCGGCGCGAGGATCTTCGCCGTCGCGGACACGCTCGACGCGATGACGAGCGATCGTCCGTACCGCACCGCCCTTTCTTGGGAAGAGGCCGCCGGCGAGATCGAACGGCAGGCGGGTAAGCAATTCGATCCTACGGTCGTCGAGACGTTTCGCGAGCGCGAGGACGCGCTGCGCGAGATCCGGCGCGAGCTGACCACCGTCTGAGCCTCAGGCCACCGGGGAGGCCGGCTCGGATCCGAGCTGGTGCCAAAGCACGATCTTGCCGCGGCGCACGCGGAACACTGCGGTGGCGCGCGCTCCGGGCGCGTCGCACCGGTGGCCGGGTCGCTGCCCGAGGGCAAAGGTCGCGGTTACGAATTCGTCGCGCGTCTCGAGCTTCGTGATCCGTCCCGCACACGGCAGCGAGCGATTGAATGCCTCTGCCTCGGCGCGTGTCCGCAGGGTCGCCGTCAGGCCGCCCTGCACGATCTCCGCCTCTGGCGCGAACAGCGCGGCAGCCTCGTCGTCCGCGCTGCGATTGAGTGCGAGGCTCCACGCGCGCACGACGGCTTCCGGTTTCTGGATCTCGGGGCCGCCGCAGCCGGCGAGCGCAAGGACCGCGGGCAGGGCGGCGGCGCGCCTCACGGAGCCGACACTACACTCCGCGCCGTGGAATTCGAGCTTTCGCCCGAGCAGCGTGAGATTCAAGCGTTGGCGCGGGACTTCGCACGCGAGCGGATCGAACCGAACGCTGCGCAGTGGGACCGCGAACACGCCTTCCCGCGCCAGCTGTTCTCGGAGCTCGCCGAGATCGGGCTGATGGGCGCCTGCCTGCCCGAGGAGTACGGCGGTGCGGGCGCCGACTTTCTCTCCTACATCCTCGTGCTCGAGGAGCTGTCACGTGCCGACGCGGGCGTCGGTGTCACCGTCGCGGTGCACACGAGCGCCGTGACGTTGCCGTTGCTGGCGTTCGGGACTGAGGAGCAGCGCGCTCGCTTCGTCCCGCCGCTCGCGCAGGGCGAGCATCTCGGTGCGTTCGCGCTCACAGAGGCGGAGGCGGGCTCCGACGCGGGTGCGCTGCGCACGCGCGCCGAGCCGGATGGAGACGGGTGGGTGATCGACGGCGCGAAGCAATGGATCACGAATGGCCGCCACGCCGGGACGTTTCTGCTCTTCGCGCGCACGGATCCGGCGACGGCAGGCGCGCGCGGGGTGAGCGCGTTCGTGCTCGACGCCGAGCACGTTCGGGTCACGCGCGACGAGGAGAAGCTCGGCCTCAACTCGTCGGTGACGAACGACATCGTCATCGAAGGCGCGCGTGTGGGGCGCGACCGTTTGCTGCACGAGGAGAACCACGGCTTCCGGGTCGCGATGCAGACTCTCGACGGCGGACGGATCGGGATCGCGGCCCAGGCGATCGGGATCACGCAGGCCGCGTACGACGTCGCCGTCGAGTATGCAAAGGAGCGCCGCGCCTTCGGCCAGCGGATCGGCGACTTTCAGGCGATCGCGCACAAGCTGGCGAACATGTCGATGGAGCTCGACGCGGCGCGGCTTCTCGTCTACCGCGCGGCATGGCTGAAGCAGGTTGGGCGGCCACACACGGACGCAGGAGCCAAGGCGAAGCTGTTCGCGTCGGAGATGGCGCGCCGGCAGACCGGGGAGGCGATCCAGATCCTCGGCGGCTACGGGTACACGAAGGAGTTTCCGGTCGAGCGCTACTACCGCGATGCGAAGATCACCGAGATCTACGAGGGGACGAGCGAGATCCAGCGCCTCGTGATCGCGCGGCAGATCCTCGGGACGCACGAGCGTGCGGTCGCGCGCTCGACGGCCGAGAACTCCTCGGCGTGACCGGCTCCCGTGGTGTCAGACGCCGTCAAGGACGCCACTCGTAGAGCGCGTCCGGCTCCCTCTCCATGTTCTCTGCGCCGTCGGTCAGCCGGACGAGCATGAAGCCGTGCCGGTCATAGAAACGGCGCGCGCCCTCGTTCTTCTGGAAGACCCAGAGCTGGAACCCTTCGGGCTCGAGCCGCTTCGCATGCTCCATCAGCGCCGACCCGACGCCGGCATTCTGCAGCGCGGGATCGACGTAGATGTGCTCCAGCAGGCCGGGGTGGCGCCCGATGAAGCCGACGATCCGACCCTCCGCTTCGGCCACCCACACCTCGTGGCGCTCGACGATCCAGCCGCCGAGCTTCGGCCGATCCTCGTCCGGGATCCGCGGCACGTACGTCATCTCGTCGCGCGCGGCGACGAAGACCCGGCCGACGGCCTCGGCGTCCTCCGGCGTTGCGCGTCGGATCATGGACGTACTCTACGAGCGTGCCGCGCGATCCGAACGAGCCCGTCCGCCTGACCAAGATCTACACCCGAGGGGGCGACGCGGGGCTGACGAGCCTCGGCGACGGCTCCCGCATCCCGAAGACCGACCCGCGGATCGCCGCCAACGGCGAGGTCGACGAGCTGAACTCGCTCGTGGGCTGGACGCTCGTAGCGGCCGAGCGCGAGCTCCGGGAGACGCTCACGCGCGTCCAGAACGAGCTCTTCGACCTCGGCGCCGACCTCACCGTGCCGACCGCGAAGGACGCGCTGCGCATCACGCAGGCGCAGATCGACCGGCTCGAAGCGGACTGCGACGTCTACAACGAGCAACTCGAGCCGCTGCGCTCGTTCGTCCTCCCCGGTGGGAACGAGCTCGCCGCGCGGCTGTTCCTGACGCGAGCGGTCTGTCGCCGGGCCGAACGCTCCGTCCTCGCCGTCGACGACCGAAGCCCGCTCGTCGCGGTGTACCTGAACCGGCTCTCCGATCTCCTCTTCATCCTCGCCCGCGCGGCGAACGGCGGCGCCGAGGTTCTCTGGAAACCCGGCGAGACTAGATAGCGATCAGCCGGCGCACGGCCTTGGCCAGCTGGCTCGGCGGGCTCGAGAGCGGCAGCGCGACGCTCGCGCCGGCGGCCACCGCCGCCGAGAGCTTCTCGGGGTCCGCCGTGAGCGCGATCACCGCGACTCCCGGGAAGACCGTGCGCAGGTCGTGGACGAGGCTGAGCGAGTATTCGTCGACGTCGACGACGATCACCTGAACGTTGCGCGACGCGTTGCCGGCGAGCGTGAAGGGCGCGTCCTCGTCGCTCACTGCGGTCACGCGTGCGCGCGTTCCGGCCAAGCTGCTCGCAAGGCCGTTGCGGAGCGGGGCCGCCCCGACGAGGAGGATCTCCACCGAGCGCGCCGCCGTTGCCGGCACAGCTCCCTTCCGAACCACCCGCACGAGGATCGTGCGCTTGATCTGCTCGACGCCCGAGCGTGCGACCCACGTGAGCTTGTACACGCCGGGCTTGACCGATCCCGGCAGCAGCAGCTTCTTGATCGTCACGCCCGCCTTGACGCTGAACTTCCACGACTTCACCTTGCGCCCGCGCGGGTCGGAGAGCGTCGCCGTCACCGAGGCCGCCTTGGACACGCTGATTCGCGCCGCGACGCGCTGGCCGCGGGACGTGGTGACGCGTGTCGTGCCGACGACGCTGAAGGCCAGCTTGGTCTCCGGCCCGCCGGCGGCCACGACGAGGTCGATCACCGTGCCCTCGACTTCCGCGGACAGCCCGCGCGGCTGCGCGATCGTGCCCGGCTGCACCCCCGGCGCGTCGCCGATCGTCACATTGCCCACGGTGAAGCCGCGCGCCTGGAGAACGCTGCGCGCCTGGGCGGGCGTCAGGCCTGTGAGGTCGGGGAGGACGCGCAGCGCGCGGCTGGGCGCACCCGCGCCGCCGACGAAGTCGGTCTGGACGATCGTGAACGCGCGAGTATCCGAGGCGTCCACCTTCCCGACCTTCGCCTCGTTCGTCCCCGCGGCAACCGTGACAATTGCCTGGCCGCCCGCGTAGACCGTGGCCGGACCGAGGAGGCCGCTGTTGTCCTTTCCGGGCTGCCAGTGGAGCGTCAAGCCGTCGTCGCCGAACGTCCCGCTCAGGCCGGTCGGCGCCGCCGGGGCTTGCACGTCGTTGACGAGCGCGAACTGCGTCAGGTGGTGCGTGAGCACATGGATGCCGGCGGGGTCGCGGAAGAAGCCGTCGGGCTGCGAGGCGGGGAGCGTCCGACCCGGCAGCGGCTGGATCACGTGCCAGCCGCCCTCGTCGGTGACGGGAAGCGCCTTGGGCGGCGCGCCGGGGAAGACGAGCTCGATCGCCTGGCTGAACTGATGGATCTGCCGGCCGCCCAGCGCCCAGCGCGCCGTGACGTCGACAACCTTGGTCGCCGGATCGAGACCGCTCGCGAGACCGCTCGGCTGGCCGGGCAGCGGGTCGATCTTCAGGATCACCCAGTCGCCTTCCGCCGCGCCGGTCGGCCACGCGCCGGCGGGCATCGTCACGACGACCGTGCCGTCGGAAGCGCCGAGGGTCGTTGCGCCGGCGTCCGTCGTGTTCGTCTCGACCGCGGGCGGATCGTTCATCGCGCCGCCGGCCGGCTGGATCGTGAAGTGGACCGCGAACGGCGCCGTGTGCCCCGCGGGATCACGCAGCGTGCCGGTGAGCGTGTGCGCCCCGGCGCCGAGCGCGCCCGTGTTGAACGTCGCGCGCGGGCCGTGCATGATCGGTGCCGCGGGCGGCACGCCGTCGAGACGCGCGCCGTCCACGCCCGCGAGCGACTCGCTGGCTACTAGGAGGATCGAGTCGGCGGCGCCGACGACCGAGCCCTCGGCCGGGGTCGACGACACGAGCGTCGGCGACTGATTGTCGATCAGGACGTTCGAGCGGACGCTGGTCTGGAAGTTTCCGACGGTGTCGTAGGCCGTGGCGCGCAGGTCGTACGGGCCGTCCGGGTGCTGCGTCGTGTCGAGCGCTGCAGCCCACGGCTCGGACGCGTCGGTCCCGATGTCCGTCCAGCTGTTGGCGCCGGCGGCGCTGATCGCGAAGACGACACGGGTCGCGCCGTTCCCACTCGTCGTTGCGCCCAGCGTGACGGTGCCCGAGAGCACGGAGCCCGGGTCGTCCAGCTGGACGCCGGGGGGAGTCGAATCGACCGAGATCGTGATCGATGCGCTGCGGAAGACGTTCCCGGCGCGGTCGGTGACGGCGATCCGCAGGTCGTAGCTGCCGGACGCGACGGAGGAGGCGTTCCAGGACACCCCGTAGGGGCTCGAGCTCGCCGAGCCGACCGAGCCGAAGGAGGCTCCACCGGTCGGGCGCAGCTCGTAGGCGACGCTCGCCACGCCCGAGGTCGCGTCGTTCGCGTTCGCCGTCAGCGGGACGTTGCCGCCGACCGTGGCGCCGCCCGAAGGTGTGGCGACCGTGCCGGTCGGCGCGGTGTTGTCGATCTTCGTCGACACCGGCGAGGAGGTCGTGGTGTGGTTGCCTTGGTCGGTCGCGAGCGCGCGGAGCTCGTAGTCGCCGTCGGGAAGCGTCGCGGTGTCGAGGTCGGCGCTGTACCCCGGTGTCAGGTCGGTGGAGAACGGCGTCCACGAGCCCCCCGGCAGGCTGCGGCGTTGGAACTCGACGCTCGTCGTATCGGCGGAGGCGCTCGCGCCGAGCGTGACCACTCCGGACGCGATCGGCGGTGCGCTCATCGAGACTGCCGGTGGGTCGTTGTCCACGACGACTGTGATCCCGGCCGAGGTGGTCGAGTTGCCTGCGCGGTCGGTCACGACGACGTAGAGGCCTGCGTTTCCGTCGGCGACAGCATTCGTGTTCCAGTTGACCGAGCCGCCCGAGGTCGAGCCGACCGACGACCCGTTGACGAAGTACTCGACGTTGGCGAGATTCGCGTCGGTCGCGGTGGCGCCGAAGGTCACAGTGTCGGAGACGACGGCACCGGCCGTCGGCGAGCCGACTGACGCGGTCGGAGCCGTGTTGTCGACGACCTTGGAGCCGATATTCGTCTGCGAGACGTTGCTCGCGGCATCGCGCACCTCGTAGATCAGGTCGTAGCCACCGTCCGCGACCGTCGTCGTGCTCCAGGAGATCGCGTACGGCGCGGTTGCGTCGCTGCCGATCGTGACGATCGGGCCGCCGCTCGAGTTCTGGTACTTGAAGGTGACGCTCGTGATCGGGGCGCCGCCGGCCGTGGTCTGCGGGCTTGCCGTCAGCGTGACCGTCCCGCGCAGGTAGTCCGCGGCGCTGCAGGTCGGACACGAGGGCGGCGTGGTCTGCATCAGCACCGTGGCGGACTTCTGCGTCTCGACGTTCCCGGCGACGTCGACCGAGTAGTAGGCGATCGTGTGGGAGCCGTCCGCCGTCGGAACGTTCACGGAGCTACCGGTCTGCCAGCCGCCGCCGTCCACGGAGTACCTCGTCGTCGAAATCCCGGAGCCGGCGTCGTTCGCGCTCAGCGACACGGTCACCGGTGCGTTCTGCCAGCCGGACGGCGCGTTGTCGGTAGTCGTCGGCGCGGTGTTGTCGACGACGATTCCGCTGACGGCGCCCGAGGTCGTCACGTTGCCCGCGACGTCGGTGACGACGACCTGGAGCGAGTAGCTGCCGTCCCCGGAGGCGACCGTGTTCCAGTTCTGCGCGATCGGCGCGTAGGCACCGCCGTTGCGGGACGCCTCGTAGACGACGGTTGCGACCCCGGAGCCGGCCGGGTCGCCGTACGTCGCGCTCAGCGACACGGACCCGCGCAGCGGCGAGCCGGGGCTGGAGATCGATGCGGTCGGCGGCGTGTTGTCGATCCGGCGATTCACCACTGGAGCGCCTTGAGTCACGTTGCCCGCCGCATCGGTCGCGACCGTGCGCACGTCGTACAGGCCGTCGGCGTAGCTCGTCGTCGTCAGGGGTGCCGCGTACGGCGCGGCGTTCGCCGACCCGAAGGTCGTCCAGGCGTTCGCGCCGGCCGGAGAGATCTGCAGGTCGACCTGCGTCACGCCGGACCCTGCGTCGTTGGCCGAGCCGGTGACGTTCACGGTCTGGCGCAGGTTCGAGCCTGGGTCGTCCACCGACGTCGTCGGCGGCGTGTTGTCGACGCGGACATCCGTGACCGCGGCCGAGGTCGTGGCATTGCCCGCGTTGTCCGTCACGACGACGTGCAGCTGGTAGACGCCGTCGGAGACGAGCGCCGTGTCCCAGGTCGCCGGCGTCGAGGCCCAGCTGGAGCCGTCCGTCGAGTACTCGTAGGTGACGGTCGCCAGGCCGGACGCGTTCGCGCCCGGGTCGTCCTGCGTCGAGGCCAGCGCGACCGGGCCGCGGACGTTGCGTCCCGGATCGCTCAGCGACGCGTTCGGAGGTGTCAGGTCGACGAGCCACGTCCAGCTCGCCTCGGTCGCGTCCGTGTTCCCGGCCGGGTCGGTCGCGCGGACGTCGAACGTGTGCGGGCCGTCTGCGAGCGGGCCGATGGTGGACGGCGACGTGCATGCCGTCCAGGTGCCGCCGTCGAGGCGGCACTCGAACGTCGAGCCGGGCTCGGTCGAATCGAAGGTGAACGACGGCGACGCGACGTTGGACGGGTCGCCCGGCTTGGTAAGGACCGTCGTGTCCGGGAAGGTCCGGTCGACCGTGACGTCGATCACGGCGGTCGCCGTGCGGCCGACGTCGTCGGTCGCGAGGGCCTTGAGCGCGCGGTTCCCGTCTGTCGGGAGCGGCCACGAGCCGTCGTACGGATCCGTCGCGTCCGGCGCGCCCAGAGACGTCCACGTGCCGCTCGCGCAGCCGGCGCTCGTGTCGGTGCAGCTGAAGAACTCGACGCTCGCCACGCCGCTGCCCGCGTCGCTTGCCGCAGCGTTGAGCGGCCGCGGATCGGCTGAGGCCGCGTTCATGTACTGACCTGCGGTCGGCGTCGTGAAGGAAACGGTCGGTGCCAGGTTGTCGACGAGGACGTTCGCGACGACGGCCGAGGTTGCGTTGTTGCCCGCGCGGTCGGTGGCCTTGGCCCGTAGTTCGTAGAGTCCGTCCGTCAGCAGGGTCGTGTCCCAGGCGGCAGGTGTCGCCGTCCAGTCGCCGGCACCCTGGTGCGCGTATTCGATCGACGAGGTGTCGACGCCCGAACCGCCGTCCGTGGCGCTGATCGTGATGCTGACGGAGCCGGTGACCTGTGCGCCCGCGACAGGGCTCGTCACCGAGACGTTCGGCGAGGTGTTGTCGACGAGCACGTTCGTGACCGGTAGCGAGTCGGAGACGTTGCCCGCGTTGTCGGTGACGTGGACACGCACGTCGTAGGCGCCGTCATCGGCGGCCGTCGTCGTCCACGGCTGGGCGGCCGAGGTGTACGTACCGGCTCCGGCAGGCGATTTTTCGTACCCGACCGTCGCCACTCCCGAGCCGCCTGGATCGGAGCTCGTGGAGCTGAAGGTGACGCTGCCGCCCAGGAATTGCCCGGGGTCGTCCATCGTCGCCGTCGGCGGCGTGTTGTCGATCCGGCGATTCGCGATCGTGTCCGTCGTCGTGTTCCCGGCATTGTCCGTGACGATCGCGCGCAGGTCATAGAGGCCGTCGGGCGTCGACCCGGTGGTCGTGTCGAACGCTGCCGGCGTCGTCGTCCACGGGCCGGCGGGCTGCTGGAGGTACTGGTAGACCGTGCTTCACCGTCGCGCGCAGGTTCTGGCCCGGGTCGTTCAGCGTCGCGCTCGGGGGCGTGTTGTCGATGCGCCGTGACGAGACCACCGCCGATACCGTCTGGTTGCCGGCAGCGTCCGTGATCACGACGCGGAGGTCGTAGAGCCCGTCGGGCGTCGCCGCCGCCGTGGTGTCGAACGGCACCGCGTAGGGCGGGCCGTCGGCGTCGGTGTCGATCGTCGTCCACGGGCCGCCGGTCGAGCGCTGGAAGGCGACCGTGTCGACGCCGGACCCGCCGGTGTCGCCGGCTGCCGCCGTGAGGTTGACGACTCCGCGCAGGTACTGGCCGGGATCCGCGATCGAGCCGCTCGGCGCGGCAGAGTCGATCTTGACGACGTTCGCCGTCGTGTACGTCGCCGAGTTGCCCACCCAGTCGGTGACGACGTACCGGTAGCGGTAGCAGTCGCCGCTCGCGACGGCCGCGTCGTTGTAGGAGAGCGCCGGGTCGGTTGCAAGCGGAGCAAAGGCGCCGAAGCCGGTGCAGCTGCCGCCGCCGAGCGTCCCGACCGAACGCTCGAGGATTTCCGACGCGGTGTCGATCCCACTGCCGCCGTCCGTGCCGTCGTCCAGCGTCAGGTCGACGTTTGCCGCGGTGTGGTAGCCGTCGGTGTAGGCGATCGAGCCGCCGGCGGGCGCGGACGAGTCGGAGACGACGTCGAAGGTTGCCGTCGAGGAGAGCCCCGCGTTGTTCGTGGCCGTAATCGTGCTCGAGCCGCCCGGCGCGTTCGCAGTGTTGTCGAACGTGTACGCGCCGCCGCTCGTCCAGCCGGTGCCGAGCGACGGGTAGTTCGTGCTCTGGAGGCCGGATTGGGGGTCGGAGGACGTCGCGGTGACGGTGAAGCCGCCAGTGCCGCCCTGCTTGAAGTAGACGGTCGAGCCGGACTGGTAGGCGAGGTTGAGAGCGGACCAGGCGAGCGTCACGGCCGTCGGCGGGGTCGTGTCGACCTTGACGACGTTCGCGGATGTGTAGGTGCGGAGGTTGCCGGCGTTGTCGGCGATCAGGTAGCGGTAGCGGTAGCACGTGGCGGTCTGCAGCGTCGCGTCGGGCGACGCGGCGGCGCTCCACGAGCCGGAGAAGGCGGGTGCGCAGCTGTCGGCCGTGAGCGTGGTCTCGTCCCGCTGCAGTTGAGCCGAGGCGAGGTCGAGGCCGGAGCCGCCGCCGTCGTTGCCGTTCGCGGTCGAGATCGTGAGCGGGCCGCTCGAGTACCCATCGACGTAGTCGACCGAGCCGGCGGTCGGAGCCGTGCGATCGACGAGCACGTTCGTCGTGTCCAAGCCGTTGTTCGACGCGTTGTCGGTTGCCACAGCGCGCACCGCTGCGTTGCCGTCTGCGCCCGGCACTGTCCAGCTCGCCGAGTAGGGCGAGGTCGGATCGACCGCGATCAGGTTCCATGTGCCCGTCGAGCAGCCCGCGCTCGAGTTCGAGCAGCTCCAGAACGTGACGTCCTGCAGGTCCGTGTCGGGGCTGGTCGCGGTGAGCGTGATCGAGGCAGGATCGGAGGCGTTCACGTACTGCGGCGCTGCGAGTGTCACCGTCGGCGGGTGGTTGTCGACGTGGAGGCTCGTGACTGAGGCGGAGGTGGTGGAGTTGCCCGCGTTGTCCGTCGCAACGGCGCGCAGGTCGTGGTCGCCGTCCGTCAGCAGCGCGGTGTTCCAGTTGGCCGGTGTCGCCGTCCAGGAGCCGCCGCTCGACGGGCGGTGCTCGTAGATGACGGATGCGAGGCCGGAGCCGCCTGCGTCGTTCGCGTTCGAGGTGATTGTCACCGTTCCGCTCAGGTTCACGCCACTCGGCGGGCTGGTGATCGACACGGTGGGCGGCGTCGCGTCGACGTCCCAGGTGCGCGTGGTCGTGCCGCTCGTGTTGTCGTACGCGTCCTTTGTGCGGACGTCGAATGTGTGCGAGCCCTGCGACAGACCGGCGTACGCCTTCGGGCTCGTCGCTGTCGTCCAGCCGCTGCCGTCGAGCTCGACCTCGAACGTGACGCCGCTCTCGGCGTCGCTGAAACCGAAGGCGATGCCGGTCCCGCTGGTCGAGCCGCCCGCCGGGCCGGAGTCGATCGACGGCGCCGGCGGGGCGATCGCGTCGACCGTCCAGGTGCGGCTAACGACCGAGGAAGCGTTGCCGTAGGCGTCGAGCGCGCGGACGTCGAAGGTGTGGGAGCCGTCGGCAAGGCCCGCGTAGCTCTTGGGCGAGGAGTCGGCCGTCCAGCCGCCGCCGTCGAGGCGGATCTCGAACGTTACGCCGCCCTCGCTGTCGGAGAACCCGAATGCAACGTTCGGGGAGCTGGTCGACCCGCCCGCCGGGCCGGAGTCGATCGACGGCGCCGCCGGTGCGACCGCGTCGACCGTCCACGTGCGCGAGACGGCGCCGGAGGTGTTCGCGAACGCGTCGAGCGCCCGCACCTGGAACGTATGGGAGCCGTCGGCGAGACCCGTCAAGCTGCGCGGCGAGAGGCAGCCCGACCATGCGCCGCCGTCGAACTTGCACTCGAGGTCCACGCCGGACTCGGAATCGGAGAACTGGAAGCTCACACCGTCGCCCGTCGTCGAGCCGGCTGCCGGGCCCCCGTCGATCGTCGGGACGGGAGGCGCCGTCGCGTCGACCGTCCAGGAGCGGCTGGTCGCGCCGGACGTGTTGCCGTAGGAGTCGAGCGCGCGGACGTCGAGGGTGTGGGAGCCGTCGGCGAGGCCCGTGTAGGTCTTCGGCGAAGTCGCCGCCGTCCAGGCACCGCCGTCGAGGCGGAGCTCGAAGGTCGCGCCGCCCTCGCTGTCCGAGAACCCGAAGCCGACGTCGGGCCCGCTGGTCGAGCCGCCGGCCGGGCCGCTGTCGATGGTCGGGACGGGCGGCGGGGTCGCGTCCACTGTCCAGGTGCGCGTCGTCGCGGAGGACGTATTTCCGTGGGTGTCGACCGCGCGGACGTCGAAGGTGTGGGAGCCGTCGGCGAGGCCCGCGTAGCTCTTGGGCGAGGAGTCGGCCGTCCAGACGCCGCCGTCGAGGCGGAGCTCGAAGGTCGCGCCGCCCTCGCTGTCGGAGAACCCGAAGCCGACGCCGGGACCGCTGGTGGATCCGCCGGCCGGGCCGCTGTCGATCGTCGGCGCCGGCGGGGCGACGGCGTCGACCGTCCACGTCCGCGAGGCAGCCGACGAGAGGTTGCCGTAGGCGTCGAGCGCGCGCACGTCGAAGGTGTGGGAGCCGTCGGCGAGCCCGACATAGCTCTTCGGCGCGGTGGCACCCGTCCAGGCGCCGCCGTCGAGGCGCACCTCGAAGCTCGTGCCGCCTTCGCTGTCGGAGAAGCCGAAGGCGACATTCGCGGCGCTGGTCGAGCCGCCGGCCGGGCCGGAGTCGATCGACGGGGCAGGCGGTGCGGTCGCGTCGACCGTCCACGTCCGTGACGTGGCGGAGGACGCATTGCCGTAGGCGTCGAGCGCGCGCACGTCGAAGGTGTGGGAGCCGTCCGCGAGCCCGACGTAGCTCTTCGGCGAGGCGTCCGCAGTCCAGGCGCCGCCGTCGAGGCGCACCTCGAACGTCGCGCCGCCCTCGCCGTCGGAGAAGCCGACGGCGACGTTCGGGCCGCTGGTCGCGCCCGCACCCGGGCCCGAGTCGATCGCCGGCGCCGGCGGCGCGACGGCGTCCACCGTCCACGTCCGCGAGAGAGCGGACGAGGTGTTGCCGTAGGCGTCCTTGGCGCGGACCTGGAACGTGTGCGAGCCGTCGCCGACCCCGCTGTAGCTCTTCGGCGAGCTCGTCACGGCGAACCCGCCGGCGTCGAGCTGCACCTCGAAGGTGACGCCCGGCTCGGAGTCGGAGAAGCCGAAGCTGACGTTCACACCGGTGGTCGAGCCGCCGGCAGGGCCACTGTCGATCGTCGGAACGGGCGGCGCTACGGCATCCACCGTCCACGTCCGCGTGAGCGGGGTGGAGGGGTTGCCGAGCGCGTCCTTGGCGCGCACCTCGAACGTGTGGTCACCGTCGGCGAGGCCCGCGTACGCCTTGGGCGAAGTCGCCGCATTCCATCCGTTCCCGTCGATCTGCACCTCGAATGTCACACCGCCTTCGGAGTCGCTGAAGGCAAAGGTGACGTCCGGGCCGCTCACCGACGACGCGCCTGGGCCCGAATCGATCGAGGGCACGGGCGGGCCGGTGGTATCGGCAGTGAAGGAGCGCGACGCGGAGTACGCGGAGGAGACGCCCTGGTCGTCGGTCGCGCGCGCTTGCCAGTAGTAGGTGCCGTCCGTTGTCAGCTCGCCGTTCGGGACGGAGGCGGCACCGTTGGCGCCGTTCGCGATCCCGCTCGGCGACGAGAACGTCGAGAGCACCGTGCCGCAGCCGCTGCTCGTGCATACGCGGAAGTCGATCCGGCCGGTGTTGTTCGTGTCCGTGTCGCTGAAGCCGGCGGTCAGCGTCGGCGTCAGCGTCGCGAGCGTCGTGCCGTCGGCCGGTGAGACGAGTGCCGGGACATCCGGTGCGAGCGAGGGTGTCGAGTTGGTCGCCGCCTGCGCTCCGAAGCTCGCCGAGTCGTTTCCGGCGATGTCCCGCAGGCGGTTCGCTCCCGGCTGCACGTACGCGACCGTCACCACGTCGCCGTTGCGCACTGTCGCAGCGAGCGTCAGCGTCAGCGCCGAACCGGAGATCGAGACGTTCGTCGGGTCGGCCATCGCGTTCCCGTTGCGAGCGACCGTGAAGGCGCTCGCAGCCGGCGTCGAGCCGGAGTCGAGCGGCTCGTTCATGGTCAGCGCGAGCGTGGTGCCGTTCGCGTCCGCCGAAGAGAACGTCGGTGCGGTCGTATCGACAACGAGTGAACGAGTGGCGCTGTATGCGGAGGCCGCAGTCGTGTTGTCGATTCCCTTCGCTCGCCAGTGGTAGGTGCCGTCGGTCGTGACCGCGCCGCCGGGAACCGAGGCGGAGCCGTTGGCGCCGTTCGCGATGCCGCTTGCGGACGAGAAGGTGGCCAGTACGCTTGCGCAGGTCGAGTCCGAGCAGAGCTGGAAGGTGAGCTGGCCCGTGTTCTGCGTGTCCGAGTCGGCGAACCTCGCGGTCAGCGAAGGCGTCGTGGCGTTGACGCGCACCCCACCGGCGGGCGAGATCAGTGCAGGGACGTCCGGGTCGAGGCTGGTCGTGCTGTTCGTTGCCGCAGCATTGGTGAAGTTCGCAGCGTTGTTGAGTACGAGGTCGCGAGTCGGCGTGGCGCCCGCGGTGTAGTCGAGCTGCACCAAGTCACCGTTGTGCACCGTTCCGGCAGGGAAGGTCAGCGTCACCGTCGATCCCGAGACGGCGACGTTGGTCGGCGCGACGCCGGAGCCGCCGTTCGCATGCAACGCGTAGTCGAGGTTCGCCGGCGTCGACGTCCAGTCGAGCGGCTCGCCGTACGTCAGCGTCAAGCTCGTTCCGCCGACCACCGCAGTCTGAACCGTCGGCGCCGTCGTATCGACCACGAACGAGCGCGAAGACGAGAAAGCGGAAGCGAGCCCTGCCTGGTCGGTCGCCTTCGCCTGCCAGTAGTAGGTCCCGTCGGCGGTGATCGTGCCACCCGGCACGGCAGCCGAGCCGGCGGCGCCGTTGGCGACGCCGCTCGCCGAGCTGAACGTTCCGAGCACGGTCCCGCAGCCCGAGTCCGAGCAGACGCGGAAGGTCAGCGTGCCGGTGTCGTTCGTGTCCGTGTCCGTGAACTGCGCGGCGAGTGTCGGCGTCGCCGACCCGACGGTCAAGGCGTTCGCCGGTGAGGTGAGCGCCGGCACGTCGGGGTTGAGGCCCAGCGTCGTGTTCGTCACCGACTGCGCCCCGAACGAGGCGGCGTCATTCCCTGCGGGATCGCGGAGCCGGTTCGAACCAGGCTGTGTGTAGGCGACGGTGACGGTGTCGCCACTGTGCACGCTCGCAGCGAGCGTCAGCGTGGCCGTGGAGCCGGACACCGAGACGCTCGCCGGCGCCGCCTGCGACGAGCCGTTCACCTTGACGTCGAAGGCCGATCCCGTAGGCGTGGAGCCGCCGTCGAGGGTCTCGTCGAACGTGACTACGAGCGATGTACCGTCGACCGTCGCGGACGAGAAGGTCGGCGTGATCGTGTCCTGCAAGGTGATCGAGGGCGAGCTCGCGAGGGCGGTCAGCGTTCCGCCCGCGGTCGACTTCTGCTGGGCGCTCCACGTCTGGGCGCCGATCGTCGAAGGCGCGGTTCCTCCCGCGTATGTGATCGTGAACGTCGCGCCGCCGACGAGCGAGACGGAGTCGACGCTGACCGTGCGCCCGGCGATCGAAACCGAGCCGGCGCTCGAGCTGACCTGTCCGGCGCCGGCACCGGTCTGCGGCGCGGTCCAGCCGGCCGGCACGTCGAGCGTGACCGCGCCGTTCGTCATCCCGCCGGTCGCCGCCGTGTAGGTGAACGTGATCGTGTTGCCGGTCGAGGCTCGCTCGGCCGCCGCCGTCGAGGTCGTCAGCGTGCCGGAGCCGTGGGGCGAGTTGTCAACCGTGATCGACGGCGACGAGGCGAGCGCGGTGTACACGCCGCCGCCCGTCGAGCGCTGCTGCCCGCTCCATGTCTGCGCTCCCGTCGTCGACGGTGCCGTCGCGTTTGCATAGGTAACCGTTGCCGTCGCGCTGGCCGCCACCGTCAGCGAGTCGACGGTGATCGTCTGACCGGAGACGGAGACGGTGCCCGCGCTCGCAGTGACCTGTCCGGCGCCCGCGCCGGTCTGCGGCGCGGTCCAGCCGGCCGGCACGACGATCCTGACGCCGCCGCTCGTCATGCCGCCCGTCGCGGCGGTGTAGGTGAAGGTGATCGAGTTGCCAACCGAGCCCGCGAGGACGGTCGAGGTCGGCGTGGTCAGCGTGCCGCTGCCGTCGGTCGAGTTCGTGACCGTGATCGACGGCGAGCTCGCGAGCGCTGTCAGAGTTCCGCCCGCGGTCGACTTCTCCGTCGCGCTCCACGTCTGCGAGCCGGTCGACGACGAGGCGACCGCGCCGGAACCTCCGGACGCGGTCGACCCGTACGTCACGGTCACCGTCGCTCCTGCGGCGAGCGAGAGCGAGTCGACGGTGATCGTCTGTCCGGCAACCGAGACGGTGCCGCTGGAGGAAGTCGTGTAGCCGGTCGCCGAGCCCGTCGTGGACGGCGCCGACCAGCCGGCCGGAACGTCGATCGTGAAGGCGCCGTTGGTCGTGCCGCCGGTGGCGGCGGTGTAGGTGAAGGTGATCGTGTGGCCGGCCGACGCGGAGAGCACCGACGATGTTCCCGTGCTGAGCGTTCCCGTGCCGTCGGCGGCGTTGTCGACCGTGACGGAGGGCTGTCCCGCGAGGTTGGTCAAGGTGCCGCCGGCGGTGGACTTCTGTTTGGTCGTCCAGTTGGCGCTGCCGGTGGTGGTGGCGACGCCGCTCGCGTAGGTGACGACGACGGTCTGGCCGGCGTTACGTGAGAGCGAGTCGATCGTGATCGTCTGGCCGGCGACCGAGACGCTGCCGACGCTCGAGGTGACCTGGCCTGCCCCGGCACCGGTCTGCGGTGCCGTCCAGCCTGCGGGGACGTCGATCGTGAGCGCGCCGTTGGTCATCCCGCCGGTCGGGGCGGTGTAGATGAGCGTTTCGGTCTGCGTCGTCCCCGCGAGCACCGGGGAGGTCGAGATCGAGACCGTGCCCGACCCGTCGGCGGCGTTGTCGACCGTCACCGACGGCTGCGCGGCCAGGTCGGTCAGGGTTCCCCCGCTGGTCGACTTCTGCTTCGTCGTCCAGTTCGTCGATCCCGTGGCGGTCGGCGCGGTCGCCGCACCGTTCGGGCTGACCGACGTGTCGCCGTACTTCACCGTCACGGTTGCTGCCGCTGCGAGCGTCAGGTTCGAGACGGTGATCGTCCAGGGGCCGCTGCCCGCGACCGCGATCGTGCCTGCGGTCGTCGTCGTGTAGCCCGCAGCGTTGTTGGTGGCCGTCTGCGGGGCCGTCCAGTTGGCGGGGACGTCGATCGTGATCGAACCGCTGTTCATCGCGCCTGCCACGGCGGTGTACGTGAACGTCTCCGTGTTGTTGGTCGTCCCGGCGAGCGTGCTCGTCGGCGTGACCGAGACGGTTCCGCTGCCGTCGGCGGCGTACACCGTGAGCGACGGCGACGTCGCAAGCGCGACGAGTGCGCCGCTGTTGACGGATACCTGCTTCGCGGCGAACGTCGCGGCGCCGGGAGTCGCGGTCGCTGTTGCGGCTCCGGCCGCGTTCACGGACGTGTCGCCGTACTTGACCGTGACCGTACTCGCGGCGGCGAGCGTGAGCGATGAGACGGTGATCGTCCACGGTCCGGTCCCACTGACGGCCGGCGATCCCGCGGTCGTCGTCACGTAGCCCGCGGTCGACCCGCTTGCGGTCTGCGGCGCGGTCCAGCCCGCCGGGATATCGATCGAGATCGAACCGTCGGTCATACCGCCGGCCGCAGCCGTGTACACGTACGTGAGCGTCTGCCCCGACGAGGAGGCGCTGATGGTGGTCGGCGCGACTGACATCGTTCCCGAGCCGTTGACGGCGTTGACCGTGATCGAGGGGGAGCCGCCGGTCAGGTTTACGAGCCCCGTGGTGGCGATCGAGTTCTGCGCGCCCTGCCACGTCTGTGCGCCGGTGGTGGACGGCACCGTCGCAGCAGCACCGGGATTGGCGCCGCCGTTCGTGTCGCCGTACGTGATCGTCAGCGTCGCGGCGGCGGCGAGCGTGAGGTTCGAGACGGTGATCGTCTGGCCGGAGACCGTGACGGTGCCCGCCGTAACGGTGGTGTAGCCGGCTGCGGTCGCAGTGGTCGTCTGCGGCGCAGTCCAGTCGGCGGGAACGTCGACCGTGACCGCTCCGCCGCTCATCCCGCCGGTGGCGACGGTGTACGTGAAGGCGATCGTTCGGGTCGAGCTTGCGCTGACGTTGGTCGTCGTGGACGTCAGCGTGCCGGAACCGTTCGGCGCGTTGACGGTGAGCGACGGCGACGACCCGAGGTTGGTCAACGTGCCACTTGTCCCGGCGTAGGTGTTCGCCCAGGACTTTTGCTGCGCGGTGAAGGTCACGGCGCCGGTCGTCCCGCTGAGCGTGGCCGCTCCGCCGGCATTGACGGCCGTGCTGCCGTAGACGATGTCGACGGTTCCGCCTGCCGCGAGCGAGAGGCTCGAAATCGTGATCGTCTGTGCCGAGGTCGTGACCGTCCCCTTCGTGGCGGTCGTGTAGCCGGCGGTCGAGCCGCTCGCGACCTGCGGCGCGCTCCAGCCCGCGGGGATCACGATCGTGACTGCCCCGTTGTTCAGTCCGCCCGTTTGGGCGCTCGCCGCCGTGTACCGGAACGTGATCGTGTTGCCGGTCGAGCCGGCAGCCAGGTTCGTCGGCGACAGCACCGTGAGCGTCCCCGTGCCGTCCGCCTCGAGAGTCGGGCTGAGTGCGATCGTGTGCGCTTCCCAGGCCGCGGACGCGCTCTGCGTGGCCGTCATCGACGTGTTGTCGCCGGCATCGCCGACGCCGACGGCCGCGTTGCCGGCTCCCGGACCCGAGCGGCCCGAGCCACGGCCGGTCACGCCGGTGATGGCGGAGTAGTTGATACCGGTGCCGGCGCCCCCACCGACCACGGTGTCCGTTCCCGTCTGCACCGGCGTCACATTTGGCCACGTGACCCCGGTGCCGGTGTTCGTTGCGGCCGCGAACGCGTCGACCGGTGCGTTGTTGTCCGCGCTCGCGAAGCTCTGGATCACTCCAGCGGCGCGCACGTTGGTCGCGCCGATCGTGAACGAATAGGGACCGGCCTCGCCGGTGTTCACCTTGTAGAGCGTCGCGAGCTGGCTGCTCGCCCCGTTCGGCGTCCGGGCGATCGTCGTCCAGCCGGTGGCGGTCACGGCGAAGTTGTTCAACGTGCTGATCTGCGCGAGCATCACGTCGCCGCTCACCGTTCCGGTCGGACGCGCAATGCTGAGCGCCGTCGCACCGTTCGTCGTCACGACGGCGCTGATCTGGCGGAAAGACACCGCGGGATCGATGACGTAGGGCGACGGGAGGTTCCGATCGTCGAGGCGGAGCTCGAGCGTCCGGCCGCTCAGCGACCAGCCAAGGCCCTTGGGCGTGATGTCATCGCCGGAGCGGTCGAGGATCGCGACCGGAGAGACGCGAACGCCGGTCGAGAGACCGGCGGCGTCGAAGAGCTCCACGGTTCCGTCAACCCTCAACTTCGGCTTGAGCTTCGTCCCCAGGCGCCAACGCCAGGTCTTGAGGCCTTGGGGCTTCTGGACTGTGAGGAACTCCTCCCCGCCGGCAGGCGTGATCGTGATCACCTCACTGCCGAAGTTCGTCCGGCGGGTCACGCCGTTCGAGTAACGGCGCCACGTCGCAGACCCGGCGTCGAGCGAAGCGAGGGAGATCGCGTCGGCCCCGTGCGTGTAGCTGAATCCGTGCGTATCGAAGCGCACGTGCTGCGTAGCAGACGGTTGCCTGGCGAGCGGGGCGGAAGGCTGCGGCGCTCCCAGCGCCTTCGCGAGGAACGTCGGCTGCGTCCCCTGCGCGTCGCGGTGCTTGGCGAGCTGAGACGCGACCAGCAGGGTTGCGGAGAGCGCGGCGAGGACGAGCGTGAAGAGGATCAAGGCGAGCGGGAGCCGGCCAGTGCGTGTGGCCTCCGCCGCTCCAGGCGGCGGCACGGTGTGTTGCCGCAGCTCGGTTTCGCTCGCCATGGGTACCTCAGCGCGTAGGGAGTTACGCGCTCTCCGGCGACGTCATCGGCGATTTCACGGCCTAGGGTTGAGCGTTTTCCCTCTTCCAGACGGGAAATCGCGTGCGAAATACCCTCAACGGGTGAGGCGAGCGACGAGTCGCCGGGCGACGGCTCACCCCTAGATCTAAGGCTCAAGTAGAGCTTTAGATGAGCGCCTGTTGCAGGAAAGCGGCGCGCCGCCGGGTACTCGAACTGCGCGCGACGCGCAGTTCGCCGTGGACGCCTTCAACGACATCCCCCTCCGCCGTGCCCTCTTCCGCGGGTACCGCGTCGGAGACGTCCAACTGGTCGTCGCGTACTTCCGCAGCGGCATGCAACGGCTCGAGTCGGAGGTCGCTCAGGCCGGCGCCCGCGCGGCGACGCTCGAGGTGGAGCTCCGAGTCCTGCGGACGCGCCTCGAGGACTACGTGCGACGGGAGACGGAGGTCAAGCAGGCGCTCGCGGACGTCGAGGCCCGTGCGCTCGACATCGAAGAGGACGCGAAGGCTCGCGCTCGGCAGGTCGTGCGCGACGCAGAGGAGCACGCGGCGCGCCTGCGCACCGAGGTATTGGCGCGACTCACTGCAACGGGCCGCCAGTTCGAGGAGCTCCTCGCGGCGCGGAACGCCTTCGTCGAGGTACTGCGGTCGGCGCTCGGCGAGCTCGAGCCCGTACTCGGCCGCCTCGACGTCGCGGCGCCCGCCGCGCCGACCGAGCGAGTGCCGGAACCAGAGCAGCCGGAGACGGGCGCCGGCGACGACGTCGCCTTCACCGACGAGCTCCGCCGCCGCGCGGCGGGAGAAGACGACCGCGAACGCGTCTACGACGGCCGGGTCGAGCTGGACGCGGGCCCGTTCGCGGACTTCGCCGAGCTCTCCTCGTTCGCGCGTGCGATTCGCCGCGTGCCGGGCATCTCCGACGTGGACGTCGGCGCCTTTGCCGACGAGCGTGCGACGTTGGGCCTCACGCTCACCGGGCCCGTCACGCTGGGGCGGGCACTGGCGGAGACCGTCTCCGCGGCATTCGAGATCGACTCGGCGGACGAGCGCTCGCTCTCGATCACGTTCGCGGCGGACACGCCGAGCAGCGCGCAGTAGGCTCGGCGGCGAGCGCCTAGACTTGAGTCGTGGCCACCACTGAGGATCCGCGCGCCGATCTGCACGCCACTGACGCGTGGCGGAAGGAGCTGTACGACGCGAAGCCGGAGCGCGAGGGTGAGCTGTTCTCGACGATCAGCGGGATCGAGAACCAGCCGCTCTCTACGCCCGAGAACGTCGCCTTCGAGTACGACCGCGACCTCGGCTTCCCCGGCGTCTTCCCATTCACGCGGGGCGTCTATCCCTCGATGTACCGCGGCAGGCTCTGGACGATGCGCCAGTTCGCCGGCTTCGGCACGGCGGAGGAGACGAACGAGCGCTTCCGCTACCTGCTCGAGCACGGACAGACGGGGCTGTCGACCGCGTTCGACATGCCGACGCTGATGGGTTACGACTCCGATCACGCGCGCTCGCTCGGCGAGGTGGGGCGCGAGGGCGTCGCGATCGACTCGCTCGAGGACATGGAGACGCTGTTCGCCGGCATCCCGCTCGGCGAGGTGTCGACGTCGATGACGATCAACTCGCCGGCGGCGATCCTGCTCGCGTACTACGCATGCGTCGGCGAGGAGCAGGGGGTGCCGATCCGCGAGCTCCGCGGGACGATCCAGACCGACATCCTCAAGGAGTACATCGCCCAAAAGGAATACATCTTCCCGCCGGAGCCCTCGATGCGCCTCGTCACGGACATGATCGAGTTCTGCGCGAAGGAGATGCCGAAGTGGCATCCGGTCTCGATCAGCGGCTATCACATTCGCGAGGCGGGCTCGACGGCGGCGCAGGAGCTCGCGTTCACGCTCGCGGACGGGTTCACGTACGTGGAGTGGGCGATCGAGCGCGGCCTCGACGTCGACGACTTCGCGCCGCGCCTCTCCTTCTTCTTCAACGCGCACCTCGACTTCTTCGAAGAGATCGCGAAGTACCGCGCGGCACGCCGTATCTGGGCGACGCAGATGCGCGACAAATACGGCGCGCGGAATCCTCGTTCGTGGCTGATGCGGTTCCACACGCAGACCGCGGGTGTTTCGCTCACGGCGCAGCAGCCCGAGGTGAACCTGATCCGCACGGCGATCGAGGCTCTCGCCGCGGTTCTCGGCGGGACGCAGTCCTTGCACACGAACTCGTTCGATGAAGCATTGGCCCTTCCAACCGAGAATGCAGTGCGGCTGGCGTTGCGCACGCAGCAGGTGATCGCGCACGAGACCGGCGTCGTGAACACGATCGATCCGCTCGGCGGCTCGTACCACATCGAGCACCTGACGAACGAGCTCGAGCGGCAGGCGTACGACTATTTCGACCGCATCGAGAGGCTCGGCGGTGTCGTGGAGGCGATCAAGGAGAACTTCTTCCAGCGCGAGATCGCGGAGTCGTCGTTCCGGTACCAGACAGAGGTCGAGGCCGAGCAGCGTGTGATCGTCGGTGTCAACCGGTACGAAAGCAGCGAAGAGCAGCCGGTCGAGATCCTGAAGATCGACCCGGCGTTGGAGCAAGAGCAGATCGGGCGCGTGCGGTCGCTGCGAGCGCGCCGCGACTCGGCTGCCGTGGAGTCTGTGCTCACTCGCCTGAAAGGCGAAGCCGCAAAGGACGACGCCAACCTGATGTACCCCATCCTCGACGCGTCCCGTGCGTACGTGACGATGGGGGAGATGTGCGACGCGCTCCGCGAAGTCTGGGGCGTGTGGCGCGAAACCCCGGTCTTCTGAGGCTCGAGCCGAGGTCGATCCTGCCCGCTCAGGACGGTGCACCGTCGGCTCCGGCCAGGTCCTCGTGCCAGGCATGGTTGAGGCATGTCGAGGGTCTCGACCTCTGCTCGAGAGTCCTTACCCGGCGCGCCCGCACAGCGTCTGCACCAGCGACTTCGGCGCCCCGCAAGTGGGTTAAGCCCGCTTTAACCCCGGCGGAGCCCGCTAACCGATGCGGCTGAATCGCGTCTACGATTCCGACCGTGACAGCCGTCGCCGAACGCCCCCTGTCCCGCAAGGTCGCGAAATGGCTGCCCTGGATCGCAGGGCTCGTGTTCGTGGCCGGCGGCATCGCCTTCCTGATCGCGTATTACGGGAACACGGCGAACCCGAACCGCCCCGGCACGCGACCGGGAGCGCCCGTCGACGCGAGCGGCACGCCGCCGACCGTCCCGGTCGACCCCGGCGCGCGCCTCGTCGCCGGCAAGTTCATCAACTCCGCCGTCACGCGTCAGGACTTGGCCGGGGCGTGGAAACTCACCGAGCCGGGCAGCCCGCTCCGCGAGGGGTACACGTACAAGGAGTGGCTCACCGGCACGATTCCGGTGCAACCGTTCCCCGCAAAGGCGATCGCCGGCGCGAGCTACAAGGTGGAGTCGTCGCATCCGGGCGAGCTGACGCTGAACGTCTACATCTTCGCCAAGCCGAAGTCGGGCCTGAAGTCGCAGAGCTTCTTCATCGTTCTCCATCCCCACGGGACGGGGAAGAACAAGCGCTGGCTCGTGAACTATTGGATCCCGTCGTCGGGCGCCGTCATCGTCCCGGCGGAAGGCAGCACGGGCTAGGGGTCCTTCGGTGGGCGTGCGGGGCGTTCTCTCCTCGCCCAGACGCCGTCGTCGCCTGCTCTGGAGCGGCGGCGCGGCGCTCGTCGTTGCCGGGATCACGTTCTCGATGATCCACTGGCAGAACACGTCGACGTACAAGGAGCCGCCGATCCGCTACGACGAGCCGGCGGACGTCGTCGTGAATCCGACGAAGACGGACTTCGCCGCGGCGAAGCACCAGGGTGTGCTCGAGGTCGCCGCGGCGTTCGTCCAGACCGCCGTCAAACGCAAGCACGTCGAACGTTCCTTTGACCTTGCCTCGCCGGCGCTCAAGGCGGGATACACGCGGCGCGCCTGGGCGACGCAGGACATTCCCGTGCAGCCGTATCCGCTCCAGCTCGCGAAGTACAGGGTGAAGGGATCGTTCACCGATTCGGTCTGGCTCCAGGTCGCGGTCTTCCCGGACAAGGCGCACAAGGCCGTCCCTGCCGCGGTGTTCGACATCGTCCTCAAGCCGTACGGCAACGGCGCGGGCCGCCATTGGCTCGTCGATTCGTGGGCTCCGGCGGGCTACCAGGGCATTCCGTCGGGTCCGCTCGGAGGGGTGCGCGACAAGAACGGGAATCCCGTCGCCTCGACCGTGAGCTACGAGAGCGAGCTCAAGTCGCAGTGGTGGCTGCTCGTGCCGCTCAGCGGTTTCCTCGGCGCGATGCTTCTGCTGGCGGTGCTCGCTGTTCGTGGCTGGTGGCGCAACGCGCGCGCCGTCAAGCGCTACAAGTCGACCTACCTCTAGCGCCTGAGCGTGGGCGAGATCCTGAGTTCGTACCGCTGGCGCCGACGGCTTGCGTGGACCGGCGTGTGGCTGAGCGTGGTCGTCGCCGTGACCCTGCTGATCGTTTACCTACCGAAGGGGAGCGGACAGAAGCACCCGGGGGTCCGTCCCGGCAATCCGGTCGACGCTTCCGGAGTTGAGTCCGAGGTCCGCGTGACCGTCGCGCAGCGTCGCGCGGTGAACGACACGCTGGTTGCGTTCATCCGTACGGGCGTGACGCGCAGCGATCCGCCCGCAGCCTGGGTGCTCGTGACTCCGGCGATGCGGAGCGGGATCACGCGCGCGCAGTGGGACGACGGACAGCTGCCCGTACTTCCGTATCCGGCGCGCGTCCCCAAGAGCCCGGAGTGGAACGTGATCACTTCCTACCAGGGAGACCTCACGATCGATCTGCTGCTTCACCCCGTGGCCGGCTCGAAGCAAGGCCCGATCGCCTTCGCGGTCGAGCTGAAGCGTGCCCGGAACGGCAGGTGGCTGATCGAATCGATGGCGCCGGAGCATGTCTTCGCTCCCGCCGAGCCGACGGGGAAGCAGAAGGCCGCCAAGCCGTTGCCGAAGAACTTCAAGCCGGAGTACCCGCACGGGCGGCTCAGCCCGCTCTGGTTCGTGATCCCCGGGACGCTCTTCGGCCTGGTCCTGCTCGTCCCCTTGGCGATCGTGCTGCTCACGTGGCGCCGGAACCGCGCGATCGAGCAGCGCTACCGGCGGGAACGAGGACTCTAGGATGAGGCATTAGGTGGCGAAGATCAGAGTGGTGATCGCCAAGCCCGGGCTGGACGGGCACGACCGCGGCGCGAAGATCATCGCGCGCGCGCTCCGCGACGCGGGAATGGAGGTGATCTACACGGGGCTGCATCAGACGCCGGAGCAGATCGCCGAGACAGCGGTGCAGGAAGATGCGGACGCGGTCGGCATCTCGATCCTCTCCGGCGCGCACATGACGCTCGTCCCGCGCGTCCTCGAGCTCCTTCGCGAGAACGGCGCCGAAGATGTGCTCGTCGTCGTCGGGGGGACAATTCCGAACGACGATGCGCAGGAGCTGAAGCGCCAAGGCGTCGCGGAAGTCTTCACCCCCGGCGCCCCCACGTCCGAGATCGTCCAGTTCCTGCAGGCCAAAGTACCCGCCTGATGGCTCTCCCGGCGGCACGAGGCGGCGCCTCGCCCGCGATCACGCGGCGCGCTGCCGCGTCCTCAGTCGCGCCCGTAGCATTCGCTACGAGCGCTCCCTGCGTCCTTGCATCGCTTGGTACTCGCGACCGAGGCATCCACCTTTGCCCCCGGAAGAACCATCCGTGATCCGCGTCGAGCGCGAAGACGCCGTTGCGGTGCTCACCGTCGACCGCGAGGAGGCGATGAACGCGCTCAACGTCGAAACGCTGAGGCGGCTCCGCGACGAGCTGCGTGCGCTCGGCGAGGACGTGCGCGCCGTCGTCCTCACCGGCGCCGGCGAGCGCGCGTTCATCGCCGGCGCCGACATCAAGTACATGAGCGGGCTCGGCGTCGACGCCGCAAAGGAATGGGGAGCCCTCGGGCACGAGGTCGCGACGATGCTCGAGACGATGCGGCAGCCGACGATCGCCGCCGTCCACGGTTTCGCGCTCGGCGGCGGCTGCGAGCTCGCGCTCGCGTGCGACATCCGCTACGCGTCGTCCGGCGCAAAGCTCGGTCAGCCCGAGATCAACCTCGGGATCATCCCGGGCTGGGGAGGCACGCAGCGACTCGCGCGCGTCTGCGGAATCGGCGTCGCGAAGGAGTTGATCCTGACGGGGCGCCTCGTCGACGCAGACGAGGCGCTGCGGATCGGCCTCGTCAACGCCGTGCACGACCCGCCGCTCGACAAGGCGCTCGAGACTGCGCGCGTGCTCGCCTCCAAGAGCCCCATCGCGCTCGCGGCCGCCAAGCGGGCCGTGAACCGTGCGCTGGGCGGTGAGCACGCGCAGAACCTGGCGAGCGAGGCCGACCACTTCGGCGAGCTGTTCGCCGGCGAGGACGCAAAGGAGGGCCTGACGGCCTTCGTCGAGAAGCGCGAGCCGCACTTCGTCGGCAGGTGAGGTACGGCCTCTCCGTCGCGAACTTCGGCAGCTTCGCCGAGCCGCGGAACTTCGTCGAGGTCGCGCGCGTGGCCGAGCAGGCCGGCTGGGACGGTGTCTTCGTCTGGGACCACCTCGCCTTCGTCTGGGGCCCGCCGTCGGCCGACGTCTGGGTGCTGCTGACGGCTGCCGCGTGTGCGACCGAACGTGTGCTGCTCGGCCCGCTGATCACTCCGGTCGCTCGCAGGCGTCCGCAGGTCCTCGCGAACACGGTTGCGACCCTCGACCGCCTGTCCGGCGGCCGCGTCGTGTTCGGCGCGGCGCTCGGCGGCGGCCATGGTGAGTTTTCCCGCTTCGGCGAGGAGGAGGACGCGCGTGCGCGGGCCGAGAAGCTCGACGAGGCGCTCGAGCTGCTGCGCCGCTGGTGGGACGGGGAGCGCGTCACGCACCACGGTCCGAGCTTCGTCGTCGAAGACGTTGCGCTCGCTCCGCCGCCGCTGCAGGAGCATCTCCCGATCTGGATCGGCGGCAACGCGCCGCGGGCCGTACGCCGTGCGGCGCGGTTCGACGGCTGGGCGGCGAACACGTCCGGCCCCGAAGGAATGACGATGAGCCCGGACGACTTCGCCGAGAAGCTGGGAAGCATCGAGCGCGGCGACGCTTTCGACGTCGTCGTCAACGGGTACAGCGAGCCGGGAGACCGCACGCGCCCGGACTCGTACGAACGTGCCGGCGCCACGTGGTGGCTCGAGACGCTGCACGACATGCGCGGCTCCTACGACGAGCTGCTCTCGCGCGTCCGTAGCGGACCCTGATTCCTTAGACGATCGGGTAGTTGTGCGCGCTCGCCGGACGCGGGAACGTTTGCGCGGGGGAGAAGGGGAGGTTGACGGCAATCGATGCGATCTCTGCGGTCTCGCGCGAATCGAGCCGTTGCTCCCGCGTGCAACAACACACTTAGGAGGCAATCTATGCGGCGAGCAATTCTCGTCGGCGCCATTCTCGCGGCGTGCACGTTCGCGCCGGGGGCGTTTGCGGTCAGCGGCGCCGGCTACACGACGGTCAACACGGCCGTCGACGGAACCGGGCACTGCAAGAACGGCAATCCGGGCGTCAACTGCAACATCTACGACACCAAGGAAGCGGTCTGGCTCAACGGCGGTCCCGCGGCGAACGGCCTCGGGCCCGACGGCCAGTACTTCTTCGCCGTTCTCGCTCCGGGCGGCCAGCCCAACCCGAACGACGGCGGTGCGAAGAACCTGTCGGACGACTACGACGCGTACACGAACCGAACGTTCACCATCACGAACGGTGAGGTGAGCGCCTACGGCGGGACGCATACGTTCGACAGCGGCAGCGGGGGCGGTGCGCATCCGAACAACTCGCCGCCGTTCATCCGGCTCTTCCCGTACGCGGACACGACGAATCCGGGCGGCGTCTACATCCTGGCGATCTGCTCACTCGGCACCGGGTACCCCGTTGCGCCGAAGAGCTGCAAGTACGACGCCTTCAAGGTGCAGACCGGGAAGGGGAAGGTGCAAGCCGTCCTCAGCGGCATGAAGTACCTCGATGCGAACTCGAGCGGCCGGTTCGACAGCGGTGAGAGCGGCCTCGCGGGCTGGACGATCCACATCGTCGGATCGGACGGAACGAACGTGGACGTCTTCACGAACGCCGCTGGGCTCTGGTCGTACACGGTGCCGGCGCATTTCCCGAGCGCCGGGACGACGACCTACACGATCAGCGAGGTGCAGCAGGGAGGCTGGACGCAGACGGGGAACACGTTCAACGATGCGATCACGGCGGGCGGCGCCACGGCGACGTTGTCGAGCTTCGTCTACACCGTGAAGGTTCCCAACGACGCGGTATCCGCGGTCGAGGAGCTCGACTTCGGGAACGTGCTGGTCTGCCCGACGCCGACGTTCGGCGTCGACGCAACGGGACACGCCTTCAGCGAAGTGACGGTGCGCTTCCCCGTTACGGGGCTGGCGTCGTTCTCGTTCACGTACCTCCTGAACGCGAACGTCACGACGAACCCGAGCCCGTGGGCCTTCGGCACGACGAATGCCGTCACCGTCCGCGGGACGCAGATCGACACGAGCCTGCCGTATGCGCTGTCGTTCGACGCGATCGACCTGCTCGGCAACGTCGCGAGCTGCGACCCCGCCGCCGGAACGGTCGTTCGCGAGACAGGCGCGTCGCAGCAACTCGACCTGCTGGGCGTGAGCGGCATCGACCGCTATGCGACCATCTACAACGGTACACCCGGTGTGAACGGGGTCGACGTAACGGTCAACGGCACGACGTTCCAGACTCGCAACCTGGCGCCGGGCGAGATCAGGACGATCGACATCTCGTCCGCGATCGTCGCGGGCACCGGCAATGCCGTCAGCGCGGTCGCGCGCGGCGCGCCTGGAGGGTCGGCGTCGATCGTGATCTCGAACTGAGAGAAGAAAGGCAGATCGATCAAGCGAGGGGCCCCCGAGCGGGCCCCTCGCCTTGTCCCTCACTTCGCTTCGCTCGCGCTTGGGGGCGCGCCTTCGGCGCGCCCTTGGTCGGGTGTACCAGGGAATTCTGGTGTTCGGCGGCTGGTGAGCGGCGCGGCTGCGGCCGCGCCGCCGGCGGACGGCTTCAGCGAACCGCTAGCCCCCGAGGACGATCTTCGACGCGACGAAGACGTCGTCGTCGCCGCGCTGCGCTTCGATCGTCGCCTTCGTCGGCGCGGTATAGATCGTGACAGGGACGCCTGACTTGACGTCCGACAGCGCCAGCCTGCCGAGCGACGGCAAGACGTCCGTGAGTGCGACCTCGACGTTGGTTGCAGTTCCCAGCACGAGCCGCTGACTCACGACGAGCGTCTGCTTCGACGGCAGCACCTGCAACTTCGAGAGCTTCACGTCAAGCAGCCCGCCCGCGTTCGTGAGGACCTTCGCGGTGAGCACGAGCGAGACGGTCGACGCAGGCTTGGCGTAGAACAGCAGGTGCTGTGCCTTCCGCAGGTACGGGAACGGGGAGACGGCCGCGCCGCCGTCCGGGTGCACCTCGAAATGGAGGTGCGACGCGATCCCGTCCGCGTCTCCGGAATCGCCGACGAAGCCGACGAGCTGGCCGGCCGCGACGCGCGCTCCGCTCTTGAGATCGGGCGCGTACGCGGTTCCGGGCGCGCATTTCCCGCGGTTGTCGTTCTTCATCGTGAGGTCGTTGTTGAGGTGGATGTAGAGGTACGTCGTGCCACTGTCGCCGTACAGGTAGAGCATGCAGCCGGCATTCGCGGACGTCGTCCAGAACTTCACCTTCCCCGCCTCGACGGCGACGGCCGGCGACTTCTTCGCGGCCATCAGGTCGTTGCCCTGATGGGCTCCGCCGGCCCGCGGCTGCCCGAAGTCGTCGGTGTAGCGCACGTCCCCGACGACGGGGAAGATCAGCCTCGGAACACCCTTGCTCGAGGACGCGGAAGCAGCGCCCGCGAACACCAGCAGGCACAGAAATGGCAGGAGTCTTCGGGCAGTCCGGTGTGGCATTGGGGGTCCGGTTCGCGCTCGAAGGGGGAGACCCTAGCAGGTGTTTTCGATGGTGCAGGGCGGGGTTCCTGATCCGGCTTCGCCATTTCCGGCCCGGATAGAGTCCTCGCCGTGAAGATCGCGGTCTGCGTGAAGCAGGTGCCGGAGGCACAACACAAGCGCCTCGACCCCGCAACCATGCGGCTCGACCGCTCTGGCGAGGCGGCGCTCAATCCGTTCGACGCGAACGCGATCGAGGAAGCGTTGAAGCTGAAAGAGGCCGGCGGCGACGTGGAGGTGGTGCTCGTCTCGCTCGGCCCCGAAAAGGCCGTCGACGCGCTGCGAAAAGGGCTGGCGATGGGTGCCGACCGGGCGCTGCTCCTGGCGGACGATGCAGCGGCCGGCTCCGACCTCGTCGCGACGTCGCGCGCGCTCGCAAAGGCGCTCGCACGCGAAAACGCCGACCTGGTGCTGTTTGGCCAGCAGGCCGGCGACTCCGACGGTGCGGTCCTCTGGGCCGCCGTCGCCGATCGTCTGCGCAGGCCGGTCGTCTCGCAGGCCGCCGAGCTGACCGTGTCCGATGGAAAGGTGCGCGTCAAGCGGCAGACCGAGTTCGGCTACGACGTGATCGAGGCGCCGCTGCCCGCGGTCGTCGCCGTGTCCGATGCGATCAACGAGCCGCGCTACCCATCGCTGAAGGGAATCATGGGCGCGAAGAAGAAGCCGCAGGAGACGCTCGGCGCGTCGGAGCTCGAGCTCGACGTGTCCGCGCTCGGCGAGCAAGGCTCGCCGACCGAGGTGTACGCGCTCAACGAGCCGCCGGCGCGCGGCGACACGCAGAAGCTCGAGGACGACGGCAGCGCGGCGCAGAAGATCGTCGAGTTCCTCTCGGAGAAGCGGCTCGTATGAGCACGCTCACGTTCCTGGGGCGGCGCTCGCGGCGGGAGCAACGCGCGGACGGTGGGCGGACAGTGCAAATGGGCACGGCTGCACGCCGTCCGCGCATCGATCGTGCCGCGAGCGTCGTCAGCCTTTCGCGGAGCGCCGCTCCGCGGCGCGGGAGCGAAAGGCGGCCAGGGGCGTGAGCACGCTTGTGTTCATCGAGCATCACGAGGGCGACTTCGTGAAGAACTCGCTCGGCGTCCTCGGCAAGGCTGCATCCCTCGGCGGCGACGTGCACGGGGTCGTCGTCGGCTCGGGCATCAAGGAGCTCGCCGCGCGTGCGGGAAGGTTCGGCGCGTCGAAGGTGTACGCGGCCGACGACGCGGCGGTCGAGGCGCCGCTGCCGCAACCGCGCGTCGACGTGCTTGCCAAGCTCGTACGCGACGGCGGCTACGAGACGGTGCTCTTCGGTCAGAGCGTGCTCGCCGCCGACATCGCGTCGGGTCTTGCCGCACGGCTGGAGGCCGGCTTGAACTGGGACCTGGTCGACCTCGTCGAGCAGAACGGCAAGCTGGTCGGCAAGCGACCCGCGCTCCAGGACTCGGTCTACGCCGACGTGGGCTGGAAGTCCGAGCCGCGGCTCGCGCTCTTCCGCTCCGGCGCATTCGACGTGCAGGAATCGGGCGGTGACGCGCAGGTCGAGGACGTCGCGGTCGAGCTCGAGGACTTCTCGACGCAGGCGTCGATGGTCGAGCGTGCACACGCGGAAGGCGAGGGACCGTCGATCGAAGAGGCACAGGTGATCGTCGCAGGCGGTCGCGGGCTGGGCGGGCCGGACAACTTCAAGCTCGCCGAGGAGCTCGCGCAGGCTCTCGGAGGTGCGGTTGCGGCAACGAGAGCCGTGGTGGACGCAGGCTGGTACCCCTACGCCGCCCAGGTCGGCCAGACCGGGAAGACCGTCTCTCCGAAGCTCTATGTGGCACTCGGCATCTCCGGCGCCATCCAGCACAAGGTCGGCATGCAGTCCTCCGGCACGATCGTCGCGATCAACAAGGACGGGAACGCGCCGATCTTCGAGTTCGCCGACTTCGGAGTCGTCGGCGACGTTCACGAGATCGTCCCGAAGCTGACGGAGCTCGTGAAACAACGCCGAGGCGGGTAGTGGCGATCAGGCCCTCGGACTATCCCGCACCCGTCTCGTGGCGCGAGGTCGTCGGGCCCCCGACCGACCCCGACGACGAACGGATCGAGGTCGGGGTCGCGATCGTCGGCGCCGGCCCGGCGGGGCTCGCGTGCGCGGTCAGGCTCGGGCAGCTGCTCGAGGAGAGCCCCGAGACGGCGGAGCGCCTCGGCGACGTACCTGTGGCCGTGCTCGAGAAGGGGAAGCAGCCCGGCTCCCACCTGCTGAGCGGCGCCGTCGTCAACCCCCGCTCTCTGCGACAGCTCTTCAAGGATCGCAAACGGACCGACGAGCTGCCGTTCTACGGGGAGGTGCCCGGCGAGGCGGTGTACTTCCTCACGCGTCACAACGCGCTGCGCATCCCCGCACCGCCGACGATGCGGAACCACCACAACTACGTCGCGTCGCTGTCGCAGCTGGGGCGCTGGCTCGCCGAGCAGGCGGAGGAGGCCGGCGCGACGATCCTGCCCGACACGTCCGCGACGAAGCTGCTGGTCACCGACGGTCGTGTGCGCGGTGTGCGCTCAGGCGACCGCGGCCGCGGCCGGAACGGCGAAGCGCTCGCCAACTTCGAGCCCGGATCGGACATCGTCGCGCGCGTCACGGTGCTCTGCGAGGGAACGCAGGGGCACTTGACCGGCGCGGCGATTCAGGCGTTCGGGCTCGAAGGCGACAACCCGCAGGTCTGGGCACTGGGCGTCAAGGAAGTCTGGCGCGTCGCAACGCCGCTCGATCGTGTCATCCACACGATGGGCTGGCCGCTCCGCTCGAGCCCGCGCTACCGCGAGTTCGGCGGCTCGTTCATCTATCCGTTGGGAACCGACATGGTCACGCTCGGGATGGTCGTCGGGCTGGATTACCGCGACGTGGAGCTGTCCGTGCACGACCTCCTGCAGGAACTGAAGACGCACCCGCTGGTGAAGGGGATCCTCGCGGGCGGGGAGCGGCTCGAGTGGGGGGCGAAGACGATCCCCGAGGGCGGTTTCGTCGCTCTGCCGAAGCGCCTCCACGCTCCTGGTCTGCTCCTCTGTGGCGACGGGGCCGGCTTCGTCAACGTCCCGGCGCTCAAAGGCGTGCACTACGCGATCGAGACGGGCCGGCTGGCGGCCGAGGCGGCGTTCGCCGCGGTCCAGCGCGGTGCGACCCCTGCGACGGCGCTCGGCCGATACGACGAGTCGGTGCGGGCCGGCTTCGTCTGGAAGGACCTGCAGGAGGTGCGCAACATGCGCCAGGCGTTCGGCCGAGGCTTCTGGCTCGGCGGAGCGCTCGCCGGCGCAATGACCGCGACGAAGGGCCACTTCCCGCGCGGCAACGCGCGCACCCACCGCGACGCGGACCAGGAGCTGATCAGGACGGACAGGTCGCGTGAGTACCCGGCGCCCGATGGCAGGCTCACTTTCGACAAGCTTTCGTCGGTCTTCGCGAGCGGGAACAAGACGCGCGACGATCAGCCGAACCACATCCGGGTGCAGAAGCGCGTGCCGGCCGAGCTCGGCCGGCTCTGGGAGCAGATGTGCCCGGCGCAGGTCTACGAGGTTCAGGGCAACGGCGAGGTGATCGACGTGCAGGTGACGCCGTCGAACTGCGTCCAGTGCGGTGCGATCACGGCCAAAGGCGGCCGCCTGACCCCGCCGGAGGGCGGCTCCGGGCCCGAGTATCGGCTCTCGTAGCTCCGAGTCGGCAAAGACTCTTATGCACCTCCCCGTTATGTAAAACTACATAACGTCCCCTTGCATAATAAACTTCCGGGGTGGCCGACAACCCCTTCAGGTACGGCGGCGTCGTCCGCGATGCGTACTTCGCCGACCGCGAAGAGGAGCTCGCCACCCTGAGAGGCGCGATCCGCTCGGGACAGAACGTCGTGGTGATCTCCCCGCGCCGCTACGGCAAGACTTCACTCGTCGAGCGTGCGATCGCGCTCGCTCGGCGTGACGGCGCGCTCGTCGCCTACGTCGACCTCCTCCGGACGCCGACCAAGGACCGGCTCGCCGACGCACTCGCGCAGGCGATCTACGACGGGCTCGTCTCGCGTGTGGAGCGCGCGGCACAGCGGGCGAGGAGCTTCTTCACGCACCTGCGGGTCACGCCGAAGGTCGTGATCGACGAGCATGGGCGCGTCACCGTGGAGTTCAGCGCGTTCGAGCGCCAAGAGGACGTCGACGCGGTGCTGCTCGGACTGTTCGAGCTTCCCGGCCGGATCGCCGGCGAGCGAGACCGGCATGTCGCGCTGGTGCTCGACGAGTTCCAGGAGATCGTCTCGATCGATCGTGCTCTGACCGGCGTGATGCGCTCCGTCTTCCAGCAGCAGGATCACGTCGCGCACATCTTCCTCGGCTCGCGGCGTCACCTGATGGAGGAGCTCTTCCACGACAAGACCGCGCACCTCTACCGCTCGGCGCGCGCGCTGCCGCTCGGGCCGATCCCGCGGCAGAAGTTCGCGCGCTGGGTCCGGCGGCGCTTCACGAGCAGCGAGGTCGAGGTCGCCAACGAGACCGTCGACGCAGTTCTCGATCTGACCGGCAGCAGGCCGTTCGAGACGCAGGAGCTCTGTTCGTTCATCTGGGAGCAGGCGCGGAGCGAAGGCACGATCGCGACGACGACAGTGCTGGAGCACGCGCTCGACCGCTTGCTCGACGCGGAGACACCGCGCTATGTCGCGATCTGGGATTCGCTCTCGCAGCACCAGCGTGCCGTACTGGCGTCGATCGCCGCGGACGGCCGCACGGTTTACAGCGAGCAGTACCGCATGCGCCACAAGCTCGGCGGCGCCGGCTCGGTGCAAACGTCGCTGCGCGCTCTGGAGGCGAAGGAGCTCGTCGAGCGCTCGAACGGCGGCTGGATCGTCTCGGATGCGTTCGTCGGCGAATGGCTTCGCCGGACGATCAGTCCCTGAAGCGCGCAGAGCAGCAGCGCCCCTTTATCCTCGTACCGCTGTGGAGACTCACGCTGCCCTGCTGACGCTCGACGATGTGCGCGCAGCCCGCGAGCGAATCGCGGGGCGCCTGCACAGGACGCCGATGCTCCACTCCGCGTCGACGTCGAAGCGTGTCGGCGGGCCCGTGCATTTCAAGGCTGAGCTGTTCCAGCGCACGGGCGCGTTCAAGCCGCGCGGCGTGCTGAACAAGCTGGCGACGCTGAGCGAGGAGGAGAAGCAGCGGGGCGTGATCTCGATCTCCGCCGGCAACCACGCTCAGGCGCTCGCATATGCATCGGGCCTCGAGGGGATCGACGCGCTGGTCGTCATGTGGCAGACGGCGTCGCCGATGAAGATCGCCGCCGCGCGCGCCTACGGCGCCACGGTCGACGACTCCCCTCCCGACATTCCCGCCGCGTTCGAGCATCTCGACCGCCTGATCGTCGAGACCGGGCGCACGCTGGTGCACCCGTACGACGACCCGCTCGTGATGGCGGGCCAGGGGACGGTCGGGCTGGAGATCCTCGAGGACGTGCCGGACGCGAACGTGGTCCTCGTCCAGGTCGGCGGCGGCGGGCTGGTGTCCGGGATCGCGACCGCGGTGAAGGGCCTCAAGCCGGACGCGCGCGTGATCGCCGTCGAGCCGGAGCTGTCCAACGCGCTCCAGGCGTCGATGCTCGCCGGCGAGCCGGTGACGATCGAGCCGCGGTCGCTCGCCGACGGCCTGAACGGCCCGTACGCCGGAGCGAACTGCGTGCGCGTCTGCCTCGACCTCGGCGTCGAGAACGTGCTCGTCTCCGAGGAGGAGATCAAGCAGGCGTTCCGCTGGCTGTATGGGCGGATGAAGCTCGCCTGCGAGCCCGCCGGCGCGGCGACGGCGGCGGCACTGCTGGCTGAAAGGGTCGAGCTGGAGGACGGCGACGTCGTGGCCGCCGTCGTCTCCGGAGGCAACGTGGCAGCCGCCACGGCCGCTGCTATCCTGGCCGAGCGATGAAGGCCGGAATCCATCCCGACTACGTGCTCGCGAACGTGACGTGCTCCTGTGGGAACACGTTCCAGACGCGGTCCACGAAGCCCGAGCTGCACGTCGAGGTGTGCTCGAACTGCCACCCGTTCTACACGGGCAAGCAGAAGCTGATGGACACCGGCGGCCGCGTCGAGCGCTTCCAGCGCCGCCTCGAGCGCGCCCAGCCCCGCCGGGGCTAGCCCCGCCACATGGCAGCGACCATTGGAGGACAGGCGGTCCTCGAAGGCGTGATGATGCGCGGCCCGTCGAATTGGGCCGTCGCCGTGCGCAAGCCGGACGGGGAGATCGCGCAAGTCACGCAGACGATCGAGTCACCGATGAAGCGGCACCGGCTGGCCCGGCTACCGGTCATCCGGGGCGTGATCGCGCTCGGGGAGTCGCTGGCGATCGGGTTCCGCGCGCTCGCGATCTCGGCCAACTACGCGGCGCAGGAAGAGGGCGGCTCGGACGAAGAGGTGCCGACCGAGCTGTCGCGCGTGCAGCTCTTCTTCGCGTTCGCGATCGCGATCGGCTTCGCGATCGCGCTCTTCAAGGTGACGCCGGCGCTGATCACCGACGCGCTGCCGATCGACACCACGGGGTGGTTCGTGATCGTCGAAGGGCTGATCCGCGTCACGATCTTCATCATCTACATCAGCGTCATCTCGCTGCTCCCGTCGCTGCGGCGCGTGTTCCAGTACCACGCGGCGGAGCACAAGGCGATCAACGCGCTCGAGGCCGGCGACGAGCTCGTGCCGGAGCGTGTCCAGCGCCACTCGCTGATCCACCCGCGCTGCGGAACGGCCTTCCTGCTCTGGGTGATGGTGATCGCGATCTTCGTGTTCGCGTTCTTCGGCCGGCCCGTGTGGTACTGGCTGATCGCGTCGCGGATCCTGCTGCTGCCGCTGATCGCGGGGCTGGCGTACGAGCTGATCCGCTTCGCCGGCAAGCACACCGGCAACCGCGTGCTGATGACGCTGCTCGCGCCGGGCCTGTGGCTGCAGCGGCTGACGACGCGCGAGCCGACGCTCGATCAGCTCGAGGTCTCGATCCGCGCGTTGAAGGAGGTGCTCCGTCTCGAGCAGACGGACTCGCCCGAGGCGCGTCGCGTCGAGGTAATGGCCTGACCCTGGATCCGCGCGAGCGGATGATCGCGGGCGTCCGCGTCCGGGAATGGGGTGACGCGAACGAATCGGGAACGCTGCTCTGGCCCGGGCTCGGGCTCACGGGCCTCGAGTTCACTTCTTTGGTTGGGCCGCGTTCGACGAGATGCGGGCCATCTTCGACGGCGGCTGGCCCGACTTTGCCGAAGCCTTGTCGCGCGAGGTGTTCGTCGAAGCGGACGGCCGCGTGCGTGAGCGCGCGTCGGCCGAGGGTGCGGCCGCCGTGTTCCACGCGCTCGGGAGGCACGATCCGGTCGAGTGCGCGCGCAAGATCCGCGCCGCAGGGCTCCGGACGCTGCTCGTCGTCTGCGGCACGATTCCCGAAAACCGCGAGCCCAAGCGCCGCGAGTGGAAGCGCTTCGCCGAGGCCGGCGCGCCCGTCGTCGAGCTGCACGTCGGCGAAGAGGTCGGCCACCATGCGCTTCTGCAGGCGCCGGACCGGTACGTGCCGCTGCTCGCCGAGTGGCTCGCAACAGCAAGGGTAGGCTGACCTGCATGCCCAGAATCGAGCGTCACGCCAATGTCACTTGGGACGGCACCAATGCGCGCGGCCGCGGCGCGATCAGCGCCGGAACCGGTGCGTTCACGGGCCTCGAGTACTCGCTGCCGGTCCGGATCGGCAAGGGGACCGAGGGCAAGACGTCGCCGGAGGAGCTGCTCGCCGCGGCGCACGCGGGCTGTTTCGCGATGTCCGTCGCCGGCGAGCTGCGGCGCGACGACGCGCACATCGACGTCACCGCGAACGTCGTGGTGGACGAGGTCGAGGGGAAAGGTCACCTGATCGTCGAGTCGCAGGTGCGCGTTCGCGTCAACGCCGCCGGACTCGAGCGTGAGGAATTCGACCGTGTGGTGCTCGCGGCGCACGAAGGCTGTTCGTTCTCGCGCCTGATCGAGGCGAGCGCGAAAGTGACCATCGACGCACAATTGGAGGAGTAATGGCGACCGAACGCAGCGCATCCATGACCTGGCAGGGCGACCTGATGAGCGGCAGCGGCGAGATCGACGAGGCGCCGAGCGGCGCATTCGGCCCGCTGCAGGTGACGTGGCGGGCGCGCGCCGAGGAGTCGGACGGCAAGACCTCGCCGGAGGAGCTGCTCGCCGCCGCGCATGCGACCTGCTTCGCGATGGCCCTCTCGCACGCACTGGCCCAGGCGGGGCACGCGCCCGAGCGGCTCCAGACCTCGGCAACCGTGACATTCGTCCCGGGAACGGGTGTCACGCGGAGCGCGCTGACGGTGAAGGGAACGGTCCCCGGGGTCAGCGAGGAGGAGTTTCGCGCGGCCGCGGAGGATGCAAAGGAGAACTGTCCGGTGTCGAAGGCCCTGGGCGGCGTCGAGAAGACGCTCGAAGCACAGCTGCAGTGATGGTGGCGCAGGGAACCGAGAGACTCGTCGACGAGGTCGAACGCTCCTACAGGGAGCTGCAGGAGCGGATGTCCGATCCGACCGTCTACAACGACCATCGGCAGGCCGCGGAGATCGGCCGCAAGCTGAAGGAGCTCGAGCAACCGTCGAAGCTCGCGCAGGAGTGGCGCTCCGTGCACGACGACCTCGAGGCGGCCCGCGGCGACAGCGATCTCCGCGAGCTGGTCCCCGAGCTCGAGGAGCGTACGGCGTCGCTCGAGGAGCAGCTGCGCATCGCGATGGCGCCGAAGGATCCGTTCGACGAGAAGGACGTGATCGTCGAGGTGCGGAGCGCCGCGGGCGGAGACGAGGCGGCGCTCTGGGCCGCCGAGGTCGCGCGCATGCTGCAGCGCTATGCCGACCGCCGCGGCTTCAAGACGGAGATGCTGGAGACGAGCGAGTCGGGCGGCGGAGGGATCAAGGAGTCGATCTTCGCGATCAAGGGCAACGGGGCGTTCTCCGTGTTCAAGTTCGAAGGCGGGACCCATCGTGTCCAGCGCGTGCCGTCGACCGAGTCACAGGGGCGCATCCACACGTCGACGTCGACCGTCGCGGTGATGCCGGAGGCCGAGGACGTCGAGGTCGAGATCGACGAGAACGATCTGAAGATCGACGTCTACCGCTCGACGGGGCCGGGCGGCCAGAGCGTCAACACGACGGACTCCGCCGTCCGCATCACGCACCTTCCGACCGGGCTCGTGGTGGCGATGCAGGACGAGAAGTCGCAGCTGCAAAACAAGCAGAAGGCGATGCGCGTGCTGCGCGCGCGCCTCTACGAGCTCGAGCGTGAGAAGCAGCGCGCGGAGCAGGACGCCGCGCGCCGCTCGCAGGTCGGCGGCGGCGAGCGCGCCGAGAAGATCAGGACCTACAACTTCCCCGAGAACCGCGTCACGGATCACCGCGTGAAGCTGACGCTGCACCGGCTCGACGGCGTCCTCGACGGCGATCTCCAGGACTTCACCCAGGCGCTTCAGGAAGAGGAACGGCGGCGCGCGCTCGAGTAATCGTCGACCGTGCCGCGGCGACGCTCGCCGAGCACGGGATCGAGAATCCGCGCGTCGACGCCGAGTGGATCGTCGCGCACGTCGCGGGCGTGGCCCGGTCCGAGTTAGTGGCTCTGAGCCACGAAGTCGACGAGACGCAGGTCTGGCCCTTGGTTCAGCGCCGGACGCTGCGGGAGCCGCTCGCGTACGTGCTCGGCGAGTGGGGCTTCCGCCGGCTGACGCTCCGCTGCGATCCGCGCGCGCTCGTGCCGCGGCCCGAGACGGAGGTGCTGGTCGAGCGCTGCCTCGAGCTGCTCCGGGGGATCGACGAGCCCCGCGTCCTCGACGTCGGGACGGGCGCGGGCGCCATTGCGCTCGCGCTCGCCGACGAAGCGGGGGCCCGCGTGGTTGCGACCGACGTGTCGGAGGACGCGCTCTCGCTGGCGCGGGAGAACGCCGCGCGCACCGGTCAAGCTGTCGAGCTCGTGCACGGCGACGTGCGCGAAGGGACACCTCCGGGCCCATTCGACCTCGTCGTCTCGAACCCGCCGTACGTGCGCGCGGAGGAGTGGGAGCAGCTGCAGCCGGAGGTGCGTGAGTGGGAACCGCGCGAGGCGCTCGTCGACGACGGCCAGACCGCCGCGATCGTGGGCCACGCACTGGAGGTTCTGCGGCCGGGCGGGTCCCTCGTGCTGGAGGTGCACGAAGCCGCGGCGCGCGACGTTCGCGACGCGCTCGAAGCTGCGGGCTATCGCGACTGTAGGATCGGCCTCGATCTCGCGGCGCGGGATCGGGTCGTCGAAGGCATCCGCAATGACGGAGAAGTTCGTCACTTCTGACGGGTTGACCCTTGCGTTCCACAGCAAGGGCGAGGGCCCCGTGCTCGTGTGTCACCCCGGCGGCCCGGGCTTGTCTTCGGGGTACTTCGCCGGGGATCTCGGGGGGCTCGATGCGCATTTCACCCTGGTGCTGCTCGATCCGCGAGGCACGGGAGCGTCTCAGGCGCCCGAGGACGAGCAGGCATTCACCACGGCCGACTACGTCGCGGATGTCGAGGCTCTCCGCAGCCACCTCGATCTCGAAGAGATGAATCTTCTCGGCCACTCGCACGGCGGAATCGTCGCGATCGCGTACGCGACCGCACATCCCGGACGGGTTCGCCGGCTGATCGTCGCGAACTCGCTTGCGCGCATCAACGCCGCCGAGATGGAACAGCAGATGGAGATGCGAAGCGCTGAGCCATGGTATGCGAACGCACGCGAGGCGCTCGCGCGCGAGGAAGCCGGCGACTACGAGAGCGATGACGAGCTGCGCGAGATCACGTCGCGCTTCTGGCCGATGTACTTCGCACAGTACGACGGAGCCGCCGGCGCCTACCTCGAGGCGCACGTGCAGTCGGAGCGGCCGAACAGCGACCCCCTGAAGCTCTTCAACGCCGACATCCAAGGAGGCCGGTTCGATCTGCGGCCCGAGCTCGAGCGCGTCGACGTGCCGACGCTCGTACTCGCCGGCGACAGCGACTTCATCTGCGGGCCCGCGTGCGCCGCCGAGCTCGCAGACGGGATTCGCGGCGCGAAGCGCGTGATCGTCGACGACTGCGGTCATTTCACCTTCGTGGAGAAGCCCAAGCGCTGGCGCGAAGAGATCACGAGCTTCGTTGCGTGACCGAGCGCGCGATCTCTGCGATCCGTCTCGGCAAGCCGGTTGTGATCCCGACGGACACGGTGTACGGGCTCGTGACCACGCCGCTTCGCTCTGAGCCCGTCGAGCGGCTCTACGACCTCAAGGGCCGGGGCCCTCTGCAGCCCACGGCGCTGATGGCACCGGACGAGACGATCGGTGTGCGCGTGCCCGAGCTGCCCGAGGTGGCGGCGGAGATCCTGCGCAGCGTCGGCGCGCTCGCGGCGACGAGCGCAAACCTCGCCGGCGGCCCCGATCCCGCGACACTCGAAGACATGCCGCCCGCGATCCGCAACGGGTGCGCCGTCTTCATCGACGGCGGACGGCTCCCGGGTGTGCCGTCCACGGTCGTCGACTGCACCGGCGACGATCCGCAGATCCTTCGCGAAGGCGCTGTTCCCGCCGCAGACGTGCTCGACGGGATCAGGACGGCCGTTTCCTGACGCCGCGCGCCGTTACTCGTAGCTGATCGCTTCGAGCGGGTTCAGCCGCGCAGCACGGCGAGCCGGGAGGATCGCGGCGACGATCCCGACGATGACAGAGGCGACCGCGAAGATCACGAGCGACGTCCACGGCAGCGAGAAGACGATGAAGTCGACCCGGGCGACGAGCAGCGCGCCGAGCACGATCCCGAGCGCGATGCCGATCACCGCTCCGATCAGCGCGACGATCACGCTCTCCTGGCGGATCATCCTGCGCACCTGACGCCGCGTCATCCCGATCGCGCGCAGCATGCCGATCTCGCGCGTCCGCTCGAACACGCTCAGAACGAGCGTGTTCACAATTCCGAACACGCTGACGACGATCGAGAGTGCGAGCAGGACGTACAGCACGTTGAGGACGCTGTTGAGCCCTGAGATCTGGTTGTCGATGAACTGCCCCCGGGTCTGAACCTTCGCGTTCGGGAATGACGCGAGCTGGTGATCGAGGGCGCTCTCGTTTGCGGCGGTCTCGCCGCCCCGCATCTTGATGAACGAGTAGAGATTCTTCGGCTGGTCGTAATTGCGGTCGAAGGTCGCCGCGGAGATCGTGACCGTGCCGAAGGGCGAGCCGCCGGTCGGCGGCTTGAAGATTCCGCGCAAGTGGAAGACGAGCCGCTTGCCCCGCGCGGTCGTGAGCCGGATCGGCGAGCCGAGCGACAGGTGGCGCTTCTTCGCGAAGCCGTCGTCGACGAACGCGCCGTCCGCGCCGAGCGCCCCGAGAACGGCCTGGGAGCCCTGCTTCCATTCCATCGAGATGACCTGTTCCATGCCGGGATTCACGGCGGTGATCTGATCGCGCTTCCCGAAGACGAGCGCGTCACCGGCGCGCACGTTCCCGACCGCGAAGACGCCCGGCGCCCTCGCGGCTGCGTTCCCCGCGGCGATCGGAATCGGCGAGAAGTTGTTCTCCGCCGTGATCGCGTAGTCCCCGGTGAACAGGTCGTTGACCGCGCTTCGGAACGAGGTGACGATCCCGGATGCGAGCACCGCAACCAGCGTCACCAGCGCAAGCCCGATCATCAGCGCGGCCGCGGTCGAGGCGGTGCGCTGGGGATTGCGGCGCGCGTTGTCGCGCGCGAGCGTTCCCGCTGCGCCGGCCATCCGCGTCGAGGGCCAGCCGACGGCCCACGCCAGCGCCGGGACGAAGCGCGACGAGAGAAGCGCCACGCCGAAGAAGACCAACAGCGTCCCCAGCCCCATCCAGATCAGAATCGCCGTCGTGCCGAGGCCGGGGCCGAAGAGACCCCAGATCAGCGCGGCGAAGCCTCCGGCGGCCAGGAGGGCGGAAGCGGGGGTCCGGAAGCGCGCGAGGCGTCCCGGAGGCAATTCAGCGCCCTCACGCACAGCCGCGATCGGCGGCACCCGCGTCGCCCGCAGGGCCGGCCGCAGGCTCGCGACCAGCGTGACCAGGATGCCGACGACGAGCGAGACCACGATCGTGCGGGTCAGGAACGTCAGCCCGCTGTTCGGCAGCGTGAAGCCGACGAGGTCGAACAGCTTGAAGAGTCCCCTGGCGAGCAGGAGGCCGAGGAAGAGCCCGATCACCGACGCGATGACTCCGATGACGAGTGCCTCGACGATGATCGAGCGCAGCACCTGCCGCTGCGACGCGCCGAGCGTGCGGAGCGTCGCGTACTCGCGCGTCCGCTGCGCGATCGTGATCGAGAGCGAGTTCGCGATCACGAAGCTGCCGACGAACAAGGCGATTCCGCCGAAGGCGAGCAGGAACTTCTGCAGGAAGGACAGGAACTCATTCGTTCCCTGGGCGTCCTTCTTGGCCTGTGCCGTGCCCGTGCGAACCTGCGTTCCCGGCGGGAGGACCGTGCTGATCTGCTCGATGAGCCTCTGCGGCGAGACTCCGTTCTTCGCGGAAACGCGGATCTGGTCGAGCTTGCCCGGCTTGTCGAACAGCTTCTGCGCGGTCGGCAGGTCGAAGCCGGCGAGCGTCGCGCCTCCGATCGTGCTGACGGCGCCGAACTTGACGAACCCGGAGATGCGGACGCGCTGCTGCGGCCCCTGCGCCTGGACGCCGATCTCGTCGCCGACGCGAAAGTCCTTCTTCGACGCGGTCGAGCGGTCGATCACGACCTCGTCCAACCCGGGCCAGCGTCCTTCGACGAGCTTCAGCGACTCGAAGGCGGGGCGCGAAGGATCCACGCTGGAGGTCGAAGGCCGCCTTGCCCGTGATCGTCGCGTCCGTCCCCACGTAGACGGACTCGAAGATCGAATCGAATGCCCTGCTGATCGAGTCCGTCAGAACGTAGGTGCCGCTGACCATCGCGACCCCGAGCACGATCGCGAGCGCGGTCAGCGCGGTGCGCAGCTTGCGCGAGAAGAGGCTCCGCAGGGCGACCCGGGTCATGGCCGACAGGGTACGGATCGCCGCCGACCCTGCGAGTACGATCCCTTGGCACCCCGTCGAAGGAGCCGACCATGGCCGTGGCACAAGAAACCTTCCAGCACCTCACGACTGCAGGCCTGACCGAGATCGACCCGGAGATCGCGGAGCTGCTCGGCAGGGAGCTGGAGCGGCAGCGCGGCCAAATCGAGCTGATCGCGTCCGAGAACTTCACCTGGCCTTCCGTCTTCGAGGCCGTGGGCTCGGTGCCGACGAACAAGTATGCGGAGGGCTATCCCCGGAAGCGCTACTACGGCGGCTGCGAGGTCGTGGACGAGATCGAGCGCGCCGCGATCGACCGCGCGAAGGAGCTGTTCGGCGCCGAGCACGCGAACGTGCAGCCGCACGCGGGCGCGCAGACGAACATGGCCGTCTACATGGCCGCGCTGAAGCCGGGCGGCACGATCCTTTCGCTCGAGCTCTCGCACGGCGGCCACCTGACGCACGGGCTGAAGGTCAATTTCTCCGGCCGTCTCTACACGATCGCGCACTACGGGGTCTCGCGCGAGACGAACATCGTCGACTACGACGACGTCCTGCGGCTCGCGAAGGAGCACCGGCCGAAGCTGATCGTCTGCGGCGGCTCGGCCTACCCGCGCACGGTCGAGACATGGGAGTTCCGCAAGATCGCGGACGAGGTCGACGCGTTGCTGCTGTGCGACATGGCGCACTTCGCGGGGCTCGTCGCCGCCGGGTTGCATCCGAATCCGGTCAAGGACTGTGACTTCGTCACGTCGACGACGCACAAGACGCTCGCCGGTCCCCGGAGCGGCTTCATCCTCTGCCGCGAGGAACACGCGCAGTCGGTCGACCGCGCCGTCTTTCCCGGGATGCAGGGTGGACCGCTCGTGCACGTGATCGCGGCCAAAGCGACCTGCTTCAAGATCGCGATGACCGAGCCCTTCCGCGACTATCAGCAGCAGGTCCGGACGAACGCGGACGTGCTCTGCGAGACGCTGATGGACGGCGGGCTCGACGTCCTGACCGGCGGCACCGACACGCATCTGCTCCAGCTCGACCTGCGGAAGACGGGGTGGACGGGCAAGGCGGCCGAGGAGCGCCTGCACGAGGTGAAGCTGACCGTGAACCGCAACACCGTTCCGTTCGACGAGCGGTCGCCGACCGTCGCCTCCGGCGTGCGGATCGGCACGCCGGCGGCGACCATGCGCGGCTTCGACGAGGAGGACTTCCGCGAGGTCGGCCAGATCATCGTGGGGGCGCTCGGTGACGATCCGAACCTCGACACGCTGCGCTCGCGGACGGAGGCGCTGTGCGCAAAGCGGCCGCTCTACCCCGGTTTCCGGGGCTTCACGACCTACGTAGCGTGAAGAGTGGCCCTCTCGGACCGGTCCGGGGTCTGAACCCGGAGGCGCCGCCATCGCCGGGGTCTGACCCCAGACATGACTGAAACCGCGACGCGCAGGCTCACGCATGTGATGCACCCACTGGTGCAGCACAAGCTCTCCTACCTCCGCGACAAGGACACCCCCACGGTGCACTTCCGAAAGCTCGTCAACGAGGTGACCCTGTTGCTCACCTACGAGGCGACGAAGGACTTCCCCACCGAGGAAGTCGAGATCGACACGCCGCTCGAGGCCGCGCGCATCCCGCGACTCGCCGGCAAGAAGGTCGCCGTCTGTCCCGTTCTCCGCGCCGGCGTGGGGATGCTCGACGGCGTGCTGTCCCTGATCTCGAGCGCGCGCGTCGGCTTCATCGGCATGTACCGCGACGAGGAAACGCTCGAACCCGTCGAGTACTACGTGAAGCTGCCGACGGACATGGCGGACCGCGACGCGATCGTCCTCGACCCGATGCTCGCTACCGGCAACTCGTCCGTCGCCGCGATCAAGGAGGTCAAGGACGCCGGCGCGCGGAGCGTGATCCTCGTCTGCCTCGTCGCCGCGCCGGAGGGGATCGGTCGCGTACACGGGGAGTACCCGGACGTGCACATCGTCTGCGCGGCGATCGACCGCGGCCTGAACGAGCACGGCTTCATCGTCCCCGGCCTCGGCGACGCCGGCGACCGACTGTACGGGACGAAGTGATGTGGACGACGCTCCGCGACCACCTTCAGGTCGTGTACGGAGCGGGGCTCGCGCTCCTGATCGTCGTCCTGCTCACCCCGGCGGTGGGCGGGATGGCGCGAATGCTCGGCGTTGTCGACCAGGCGCGGCGGCCGATCCCGCGGCTCGGCGGGCTGGCGCTCTTCCTCGGGATCTTCGTTCCCGCGCTCGCGTTCCTCGACCTGAACCGGGAGATGCGGGGACTGCTGCTCGGCATGGCGGTGGCGACGACGGTCGGCGCGATCGACGACTTCCGAGGGCTGCGGTGGTGGGAAAAGCTCGCCGGTCAAGTGATCGCTGCGGCGATTCCCACCGGCTTCGGGATCTGGATCCACCGCTTCACGTTCCCGGTGCTGGGCGTGCATCAGTTGCCGGATTGGCTCGGCGTGCCGCTGACCGTCGCGGGGATCGTCGCCGTCATGAACATGGTCAACTTCCTCGACGGGCTCGACGGTCTCGCGGCAGGCGTCTGCGCGATCTCCGCCGGGACGTTCGCACTGATCGAGCTCGATCTCGGCCGGCCGAATCCGGCGATCGTCGCGGCGGTCGTCTTCGGCGCGACGCTTGGCTTCCTGCGCCACAATTTCTATCCGGCGCGGATCTTCATGGGAGACTCGGGCGCGCTGCTGCTCGGCTTCACGCTCGCAACGCTTTCCGTCGAGGGATTGCTCAAGACGGCGTCGATCGTGTCGCTCTTCCTGCCGTTGGCGGTGCTCGCCGTGCCGATCGTCGACACGACGTTCGTCGTGGCGAAGAGGCTCAAGCACGGCCTGCCGGTATACGAGCGCGACAGAAGCCATCTCCACCACCGCTTCCTCGACCTCGGCTTCACACAGCGACGCGCGGTCCTCACCATCTACGCGTGGTGCGGGACGCTCGCCGCCGCCGCTCTCGCGACACGCTTCCTCAAGCCACGTCCGCACGGCGACTGGCGGCTGTGGCCGGCATTGATCGATGCGACGATTGGCCTCCTCGCGATCGGGGCATCGGTGTACATCGTCTATCTGCTCGAGATCGTGAAGCTCGCGAATCCGTACGTCCGGCGCCGAGAGCAGGAAGCACGCGAACGGTTGACGGCGTGAAGACGTTCACGCTGCACGACGTGCGCGCAGGGATTCGCGCAGCGATTGCCGAGCCCGGAGGCATCGCGGTCGGCAACGCCGGGTACGTCGACCTCGGCGACCAAGTGCTGGTGTTCGACACGACCGTGTCGCTGGCGGCCGGCCGTGAGCTGCGCCGGGCAGCTGAGCGCCATGGCCCGATCTCGACGGTCCTGTACAGCCACTGGCACGGCGACCACGTGAACGGCGCAGGAGCGATGCCGGCCGAGTCGTACGTCGTCGCGACGGACGGCACGGCCGCGCTGATGGAGGAGCGGGGTGCGCCTCGGCTGCGCGAGCTGAAGGCGAGCCCACCGACGAGCGGGCCCTTCGCGGAGTTGGCGAAGACCGAGTTGCTGCAGATCGAGTTGATCTATCCGGACGAGACGTTCCGGGCGGAACGCAGCTTTCTCGGCGAAGAACGCTCCGCGCAGGCGATCTCGTACGGCGGTGGCCACACGCTGAGCGACGCGTTCCTCTGGCTCGGCGAGGAGAAGCTCCTCTTCGCGGGCGACCTCGTCGTCTGTGAGACGCACCCGTGGGTGGGCGACGGCGACGTCGACGCGTGGCCCGGGATCCTGGAGCGAATCGCCGAGCTCGGACCGGAGACGATCGTTCCGGGACACGGCCCCGTCGCCGGCCCGGAGGCGCTCGACTTCATGCGCGGCTACCTGGACGCGCTCACACGCGCCAAGCCGGGCGCCTCTGTGCCGCAACGGTACGAGTCGCTCGCCCACGCCGACGGCTGGCAGCGCAACCTGGACGCCGTTGCGGCACGCCGAGCCGCCTGACCTCACCGGCACCGGCCTGACGCTCCTCGGGCGCGCCGTGGAAGGCGAGTTCGGCGCGTGGCGGGCCGTCGACGCGGAGGGCCGCCGCTTCGTCGTCAAGACGAGCTGGTCCGAACCGGGTCGCGAAGCCGCTGAGCAGCTCGCCGCGATCGGCTATCCGGCGCCTCGCTATGTCGTCGCGCGTCCCGGTCTCTGCGTGCAGGAGGAGTTGCCCGGCGAGCCGATCGGCGGATGGAGCGTGCTCGACGACTCGATTTCCCGGCAGCTCCTAGAGCTCAACGAGCAGCTCGCGGGCCGGCGCGTCGCGGATTCGCCGCCGTGGCCGGACCGGCTCCTCGACGACATGCGCGGCTACAACGGCTGGATCGACCCCGGCGACCTCGAGCGGCACTCCGCGGACGGCGCGGAATTGCTCCGCCGCTGCCGTGCCGCAGTCGGACGCTCCGAGCTGCGCGACACCGGCGACCTCGTCCACTGGGACTACACGACGTCGAACATCCTCGTTCGCGAAGGTCGTGTGACCGGCGTAGTCGACTGGGACGGTGCGCTGAACGGCGACCGCGTCTTCGACGTGGCGACACTCTTCTATTACACGCGGACGCCGCTGCTGCGCGACTACGCGCTGGACCAACGGGACGAGCGCGTGCTCGCGGCGTACCTCGCCCACATGATCGTTCGCCAGACGGGTTGGTCGATCCGCTATCACGAGCCGGACGCGGGTGCGCAGCTCTTGCGCGACGGCCTCGAGCTCAGCGCGACGTTTCCGGCGTGAGCTCGTAGTAGAGCTTGTCCTCGACCTCGCCTGCCAGGCGGAAGCCGAGCTTCTCCAGGACGTGCGCCGACGCGGTGTTCGCGGGATCGACGTCGGCGACGATCTTTTCCAGGCGCAGCGTTTCGAAGCCATGCCGCACGCATGCGTCGGCGGCCTCGGTGGCGTAACCGCGTCCCCAACGATTGCGACGGAAACCGTATGAGAGTTCCCATTCCTGGAACCCGTCGTCGAACGACAGCGAGCAGTCGCCGACGAGCTCGCCGCTCTCGCGCTCCCAGACTCCCCATGCAGATTCGAGCCACCGCCGCACCTGCGCGTCGGAGGGAGGCTCCTTCGCGAATGACAGCCGTTCGTTTGCCGGATCCGTCCAGAGCGCGAACAGCGCATCGAGGTCCTCAGCTTCCGGGGGCCTGATGACCAAGCGCTCGGTCTCGATCAGGTCGATCGCTCCACGAACTCCGCGAGGACGTCGTTGTACCCCGGCGCGCGCGGCAGCGAATGACCCGCTCCGGGGACGATTGCGCGTTCCGCCGGCAGCTTCCGCTCCAGCACGTCGCAGACCGCGTCGAACGCGGGGTGGTGCGCGCCAGAGATCACGAGCTTCGAAAACGGCGCCGCGCGGAGCGTCACGAGCGGAATCGACGCTTCGTGGGGGGAGCGCTCGACGATCGCGGCCCGCGCTCCCTGCTCGAGCTCGGGCGACAGCTCGCCCGGCGGCATCGTCGAGCCGACGAGCGGCAGGAAGAACTCCAGGTACTCCCGGGGCGTCATGGGCACGCCGTCCGCGAACGTCGCCAGGAACTCCTCCACTGCGGGATGCCCGCGGGCGACGTCGAACGCAGGTGGCTCGCTCACCGTCAAGGAGGCGAGCGCCGGCCCGCGGGCGGCGGCGAGCAGCGAGACGACGCCGCCGTAGGAGTGCCCGACGAGGTTGTCGCCCTCGCGCAACTCCCGCGCAACCTCGTCCGCCTGCTGCTCGAAGTCGATTCGATCGACGGGGCGCCCCGGCGGGTAGCCCGAGCGGGTGAGGAAGACGAGCTCGAACCGGCGGTCGAGCTCACGCTGCGCGGCCCAGGTCGCGGCGGCGTTGCCGACGCTGCCGTGGACGAAGACGATCCGCGTCACGAACCGACAGTCTATGCCGCTTCGGTATGCGGTTTCAGCTGTTACGAGCTTGGTATGCTCCCAGGCGTGGAGCCCACGCAGCGCCCGACCTTCGCACTGGCCGGCGCCGGGGCCACGCTGATCGGGTTCACGAGCGCCTGCATCATCCTCGGCGCGCTGATCGGCTGGGCTGCCGGCTCGCTCGAGATCGGACTGTTGATCGGAGCCGTCGTCGGGATCCCGGTCGGGATCTTCGGCGTCTACCGCCGCTACCGGGACGTGTTCTGATGCGCGACGCGCTGCTCACGCCGCGCGCGGTCCCTGCTCGCCTGCTCCCGGCGCTGGGGGGCGCGCTCGTCCTGCTGCTGGCGCTGCCTCTCTTCCTGCTGCTCGGCTGGCCACTCGCGGGCTGGGGAATCGCGACCGTGCTCTGGGTCGCAGTGCACGCCGTGGACACGGTGTTGGCGCGTACGCGGGCCAACGCCGCTAATCTCGCCGCCTCAGCCGTGCAGGTGTTCGCTCTCCTCTTCAAGTCGCTCGGGTTGCTCGTGGTCCTGTTCGCGACCGTTGCCGCGAATGCGGAGCTTGCGGTCGCCGCCGCCATCACCTACGCACTCGCGTACACCCTCGAGCTCGGCCTCTCCCTGCTCTCCTATTACGGGAGGGTGCCGTGAGGCGCGCGCTCACGACGATCTCGCTGCTCGCCCTGGCTCTGCCGGCGAACGCGTTCGCACGCGGCGAGTTCGACCCGACCGTCGAGTTCGAGCTCCACGAATGGGTACCGATCCACCTCGGTCCGCTGAACCTCTCGATTACGAAGGCCGTCGTGTACCTGCTGCTCGGCAGCGTGTTCACCATCCTGCTCGGGATTGGTCTGATGCGCGTCCGTTTCTCCCGCGAGCCGGGCCGGCGCCATACCGTCGGCGAGCTGATCTACGAGATCGCGCAGACGCAGATCGCCGAGCAGGGACTGCCGTCGAAGGCGATCGGCCGCTGGTTCCCGTACGTCGCCACCTTGCTGCTGTTCATCTGGGTCGTGAACGTGCTCGGTTTCATCCCGCTTCCCCTGACGGGCGAGACGTGGCACGGGTTCCCCGTATGGGGTGTCTACGCGGCGACGTCGTCGCTGTCGGTGACGCTCGCGCTCGCGATCCTGACGTTCCTCTTCACGCACTTCGAAGGCATCCGCTGGAACGGCCCTGTGCGGTACTTCAAGAGCTGGATTCCGGAGGCGCCGAAGCCGCTGCTCGCCTTGATCGTGCCGCTCGAAATTCTCGGCCAGTTCATGCGGCTGATCTCGCTCTCAGTCCGTCTCTTCGCGAACATGCTGGCAGGGCACATCCTGATCCTCACGTTCCTCGGACTGATCTTCATCTTCCAGTCGCTCGCGTTGATCCCCGTACTGATCCCGGCGATCCTCTTCTACCTCTTCGAGGTGATCATCGTCGTCAGCATTCAGGCGTTCATCTTCGCTGCCCTGTCCGCCATCTACATCGGCTCGGCCATCGAGCCCGAGCACTAAGGAGGAACCCGCTATGAGCTCCCTTCTCGCCGCCACCTCGGGCGACGTCACGAAGGCCGGTAAGGCGATCGGCCTTGCTCTCGGCGTCGGCCTCGGCGCGCTCGGCGCCGGCGTCGGCATCGGGAACATCTTCGGCTCGATGATCCAGTCCGTGGCGCGGCAGCCCGAGCTTCGCGGCGAGCTGCAAGGCATCCAGTGGCTCGGCTTCGCCCTCACCGAGGCCGTGGTCTTCTACGGTCTCCTCGGCTCGATCCTCGCGTACGTCCTCGTCTGATGCCGCTCGCTGCCAATCCGCTGATCCAGGTCACGCCGGGGCTGATGATCTGGACGATCGTCTGCTTCCTGATCACGCTCTTCGTGCTGAAGCGGTTCGCGTTCGGCCCGATCCAGAAGATGATCGACGAGCGGCGAGCCCGGATCCGCGAATCGATCGAAGAGGCAGAACGTGCCCGCGCCGAGGCTCGCAGGATGCTCGAGGAGCACCGGGCCCTGATCGGCCGCGCGCGCCAAGAGGCCGAGGAGATCCGCCAGGAGGTGCGCGCGGACGCCGAGAAGCTGCGCAGGCGCGCGACCGAGGAGATCGAGGCAGATCGCCAGCGCCGCCTCGACGAGACCAAGCGCCAGATCGAGGCCGAGACGCAGCGCGCTCTGAGCCAGATCCGCGTCGAGGTCGCCGAGTTGACCCTGATCGCGACTGCGAAGGTGACCGGCAAGGTGCTCGACGCCGACGACCAGCGGCGATTGATCGACGATGCGATCGCGGACCTGGACTTTTCCGCCCTGGAGGCAAAGAGCTCGTAATGGCAGTCGCGCATCGCGTGTACGCACGCGCGCTCTTCGCTGCCGCGAAGGAGCGCGACGACCTGCCGAAGGTCGGCGAGGACTTCGGCGACTTCGTTGCGGCCCTCGACGAGGTGCCGGAGCTCGATGCACTCATGCGCAACCCCCAGATCGACCCGCGCGCCAAGGCGGACGCGCTCGAGCCGATTCTCGAAGGCGTCGACGAGCTCGTGCGCAACTTCTTGCTGCTCGTGACCGAGAAGAACCGCGCCGGACAGCTGCGCGAGATCCACCGCGAGTTCGCGCGACTCGTCGCAGCCGAGGAGCAGCGGCTGACCGTCGACCTGACGACCGCGCTCGAGCTTTCGGACGACGAGGCGGAGCAGATCGTGCGCCAGATCGAGAAGGCGTCCGGCCGCAAGGTCGATGCGGCGCGCAGCGTCGACCCGGCGCTGATCGGCGGGATCGTCCTGCAGGCCGGATCGATGCGCGTCGACGCCAGCGTGCGCGGACGACTCGAACGTCTCCGTAGAGAACTCATGACCACTCGCTAGAAAGGAACCCCTTGAAGCTTCGCCCCGAAGAGATCACGTCGATCCTCAAGTCGAGGATCGAGCAGTACGACGTCGAGACCGACCTCAGCGAGGTCGGCACGGTCCTGCAGGTCGGTGACGGCATCGCGCGTCTGTACGGCCTCGAGAACGCAGTCGCGGCCGAGATGCTCGAGCTCGAGCACGGCGTCGTCGGAATCGCGTTCAACCTCGAGGAGGACGACGTCGGCGTGGCGCTGTTCGGCGAGTGGCAGCACGTCAAGGAGGGCGAACCTGCAAGGCGCACCGGCCGTGTCGCGAGCGTTCCCGTCGGCGAGGCGCTGCTCGGGCGGGTCGTCGATCCGCTCGGGAATCCGCTCGACGGCGGCGGCGCGATCGAGACCGACGAGACGCGCCCCCTGGAGTTCAAAGCCCCGGGAGTCGTCGAGCGCCAGCCGGTGAAGGAGCCGCTCCAGACCGGCATCAAGGCGATCGACGCGCTGACGAACGTGGGCCGCGGCCAGCGCGAGCTGATCATCGGCGACCGCTCGACCGGGAAGACGGCGATCCTCGTCGACACGATCCTGAACCAGCACGACCAGGGAGTGAAGTGCATCTACGTCGCGATCGGCCAGAAGGCGTCGACGGTCGCGCAGGTCCACGACCGGCTCAAGGACGCGGGCGCAATGGAGTACACGACGATCGTCACCGCGCCCGCGAACGAGGCGGCGCCGATCAAGTGGATGGCGCCATTCGCCGGCTGCGCGATGGGCGAGTACTTCCTGTACCAGGGTGAGCATGCGCTCGTCCTCTACGACGACCTCACGAAACACGCGGACTCGTACCGGCAGCTGTCGCTGCTGCTGCGCCGGCCACCGGGCCGCGAGGCGTTCCCGGGTGACGTCTTCTACCTCCATTCACGGCTGCTCGAGCGGGCCTGCAAGCTGAGCGACGAGCTCGGGGGCGGGTCGCTCACCGCACTGCCGGTGATCGAGACCCAGGCCGGCGACGTGGCGGCGTACATCCCGACCAACGTGATCTCGATCACGGACGGACAGATCTTCCTCCAGACCGACCTCTTCTTCTCCGGCGTGCGGCCTGCCGTCAACGTCGGCATCTCGGTCTCACGCGTGGGCGCGACCGCGCAGACGAAGGCGATGAAGAAGGTCGCCGGTCAGCTGCGGCTCCAGCTCGCGCAGTACCGCGAGCTCGAGGCGTTCGCGCAGTTCGGCTCCGAGCTCGACAAGGCGACACAGGAAACGCTCGCGCGCGGCGAACGAATGGTCGCGACGCTGAACCAGCCGCAGTACCAGCCGTGGCCGATGGAGGAACAGGTGGTCGCCCTCTGGGTCGGCAACGAGGGCTACCTCGACCCGATCCCGGCCAGGGAGGTTCCCCGCTTCCAGGAGGAGCTGCGCGAGCATCTGCGCGCCGAGGAATCGATCTACAAGGCGATCCGAGAGAGCGGCGACTTGAGCGACGAGACCGAGCAAACGCTCCGCGCCGAGGTGGAGAAGTTCGCCAAGACGTTCAACGTCGAAGAGGACAAGGCTCTGACCTAGTGGCCACCGTCCAGGAAATCCGGCGGCGGGTTCGCGCGATCACCAACACCCGCAAGCTGACGAACGCGATGGAGCTCGTCGCCTCGGCCCGGCTGCGCCGCGCGCAGGAACGGATCGAGGTGATGCGCCCGTACGCCAACCGGATGCTCGAGCTGATGGCAGGCACCGCTCGCGCCAGCTCCTCGGTGCGCGGCCTGCCGCTTCTCCAGCGACGGGAGGTTCGCACCGTCGCGATCGTCCCGGTAACCGGTGACCGCGGGCTCGCGGGCGCGTTCAACGCGCAGATCCTCCGCCGCGCGGTTGCACTCCACCGTGAGCTGCAAGGGCAAGGCCTCCGGACGCGCTGGCTGCCGGTGGGGCGGAAGGGGATCTCGACCTTGCGCTTCTCGCGGTTCGAGCTCGATGGCCAGTGGGGTGGCTTCAGCGACAATCCCCAATACGAAGACGCTCAGGCGATCGCGCACCGGCTCGCCGAGCTGTACGTCAACGAGGAGGTCGACCGCGTGGTCGTCGTCTACAACGCGTTTGTCTCCGCGTTGACCCAGCGCGTGACCGTCCAAGACGTGCTGCCGATCGAGGAGGCGATGCTCGAGACGGACGAGGAAGAGCGTGAGCGCGACCGCCTCGTCGGCGACTTCATCTTCGAGCCGGAGCCGGAGCAGATCCTCGAGCGGCTGCTTCCCGTGTATCTGGAGACCGAGCTGTACCGGGCACTGCTCGAGTCCGCCGCCTCGGAGCAGGGCGCGCGGATGACTGCGATGCGGAATGCGACGACGGCTGCGGGCGAGCTGATCGACTCCCTGACGCTCGCCATGAACCGAGCCCGACAGGCCGAGATCACCCAGGAGATCCTGGAGGTCGTGGCCGGGGCGGACGCGCTGACCCAGGCGTAACGCCCTGCCGGCTGGGTAGCCAGGAACCGGCCATGAGCATCCCCGACCAACGTGCGTTGGAGAACGAGCGGCTCTTCCGCTCGGCGAACGAACGGATCGACGAGCGCCGGCGCGAGCTCGACGTCGACGAGCGGACGCCGTATCTGTGTGAGTGCGAGGAGCCGACCTGCACCGAGTTGATCCGGCTCACGCTGGAGGAATACCGTCAGGTCGGTGCGAATCGGGGCCAGTTCTTGATCGCGCCCGGTCACCCGACTCGTGGTGATCCGGTCGAGCGGCGAAACGGCTATCGCATCGTGCGAAAGAACGAGGGCTGATGGACGAGCGGGCGACAAGGATCGGCAGAAACGAGGTGCTGTTCCGGGAGATCAACGAGCGGCTGAGCGACCTCCAGGAGTCGTTCGACGTCTTTTCGGAGCGCGGGGACTTCGTCTGTGAATGCGGCGACGTGTCGTGTTCCGAGCAGATCACGATGTCGCTCGGCGAGTACGAGCAGCTCCGGGCGGACCCCGAGTTGTTCGCGATCAAGCCCGGCCACGAAATCCCCGAAGTCGAGAACGTCGTCGAAAGGCGCGTGGGCTACGACGTCGTTCGGAAGACCGAAGGAGAGCCTGCAGAGCTCGCACGAGGCGAGGATCCGCGTTCCTAGCGCATTAGCGTTCGAGAGCGTCGACCACCGCGCGCGGCGTCTCGCGCGAGGTCACGATCTCGGCCGCCAGCGCATGGATCTTCACCCGGCTCGAACGTGCACTACGACGCAGCAATTCGAACGCTTCTTCGACGTTGAGCTCGAAGCGCTCCGCGAGCACGCCCTTCGCTTGTTCGATCACGATCCGGGTTCGCAGCGCTTGCTCGAGCTGAGCCCTGCGCTCGTACGCCGCCTCGGTCACGCCCAGCAACCGCCGGACGATCACCTGCATTTCCTCCGGAGAGCTCGCTTCGGCGAGCAGGTCGGCCGCGGGATCCACGGTCCGACTCTAGCGCGCTTAACGAGTGCTTAACCAACCCCCCTTCGGGGTGGTCGTCTAGAGTTTTCGTCCGATGGGCCGTCCACCTGAACGTGAGCTCGTCTCCGCGCAAGCCGGCCTTGCCGCCGCCGTCGCCGTCGAGACCGGCGGGGAACTCGGCGAAGGCCTCGAGCCGGTTCGCGCCCGCACGTACTGGGAGCAGGTCTGGATCCGTTTCAAGCGGGACAAGGTCGCGATTGCGAGCGGCATCTTCATCATCTTCCTCGTTCTCGTCGCGATCGCCGGTGGCCCGATCGCCGCCAGCCTGCTCGGCCACGGGCCGAACGACCTCTTCTTCGGCGGCGTCAACGACGACCTGCTGCCGGTCGGGCCGTGGACGCACATCCCGGATTCGAATCATCCGGGCCAGACGACGTTGTTCGTTCTCGGAGCCGACGGCACGCTCGGCCGCGACGAGTTCCTGCGCCTGCTCTACGGGGCGCGAGTCTCGCTCGAGGTCGCGGTCATGTCGACGCTCGGCGTGATGCTGATCGGCGTCCTGCTCGGCACCATCGCCGGCTACTTCCGCGGGTGGATCGACACGATCATTTCCCGGATCATCGAGGTCACGATGGCCTTCCCGGCACTGCTCTTCATCATCGCGCTGGCGGCGACGGTCGGCGAGCGGCTGAACAACATCACCTTCGGCGGGACCTTCGGCAAGGGCGTGATCACGCTCGTCCTCGTATTCAGCGTCTTCGGGTGGTTCTACCCTGCGCGTATCGTGCGCTCGCAGGTCTTGTCGCTCCGCGAGAAGGAGTTCGTCGAAGCGGCCCGCATGGTCGGGGCGAGTGACTGGCGGATCATGCGCTCCCACGTGCTGCCGCACCTCGTGGCGCCGATCGTGGTCGTCTCGACGCTGATCGTGGCGCAGTACATCCTGGGTGAGGCCGGGCTGTCGTTCCTCGGTCTCGGCGTCAAGCTGCCGACCGCAAGCTGGGGCAACCTCCTCGCGACGGCGCCCGACTTCTACACGTCGCAACCGTGGCTGATGGTCTGGCCCGGCCTCGCCGTTCTCCTCACCACACTCGCCTTCAACCTGCTCGGCGACGGCCTCCGCGACGCGTTCGATCCGCGTGCGGCGCACTAGAGCTACCGGTAGGTAGACGCAGCTTCTTCTGGGTCTTTCCGGCCCTCCGAAACGGGCCCAGGTGGGGTAGTCTCCTGGGCCGCTTGGATAAACATTGCCCCTAACAAATGGGGAGGGGCAGCCGTCTAAGCGGTCTGAGGATGCTGTCCCCGGAGGCCGGCTGTGCCGGTCTCAGACCCACTCGAAAGGAGTCCAATGCACAAGAGGCTTTGGCTCTCGATCGCCGCGCTGGCGATCGGTGCCGGGCTGCTCGTCGCCGCAGGCTTTGCCTCGCCGGCGTCCAGCAACACGGCGAAGGCCGGCTCCAAGGCCGCGAAGGGCGGGACGCTGCGCGTCGATCAGACGTCGGACTTCGACTTCATCGACCCCGCGCTGGCGTACTTCTCGCACTCCTGGCAGGTGGAGCTCGCCACCCAGTGCAAACTGCTGGGCTTCCCCGACAAGGAAGCGAAGGCCGGCGGCTCGCGGATCGTGCCCGACGCGGCCAAGTCGCTGCCGGCGATTTCGAAAGACGGGAAGACGTACTCGTTCACGGTGCGGTCCGGCATCAAGTTCGCCGACGGCACGAACGTGACGGCTGCGAACTTCGCGTATGCGATCAACCGTGACCTGCAGCCGAAGATGAGTTCGCCGGCCACGACGTTCCTCGAGGACGTTGCCGGGGCGAAGGCAGTGCTCGACGGCAAGGCACAGACCGCCTCCGGCGTCAAGGCCAGCGGCAACAAGTTGACGATCAAGCTGTCGAAGGTGGCTCCGGACTTCCTGGCCCGGATGACGATGCCGTTCTTCGGCGCCATCAAGACGGACACGCCGGTCAATCCTGACGGCATCGGTGCGCCGGCGAAAGGTGCTTCCTGTGGCCCGTACTTCGTCTCCGACTGGACGCAGAAGCGGCAGCTGGTCATGTCCCGCAACACGTTCTACAAGGGGTCGCGGCCGGCCAACCCGGACCAGATCGTCGAGAACATCGGGATCGCGCCCGACGCTCAGCGGCTCCGCGTCGAGAGCGGTGAAACCGACGTCGGCGGCTTCCCGCCGGCCGCTGCAGCTGAGCTCCGCGACAAGTACGGCGTGAACAAGATGCACACGGGGAGCTCGCCGAGCTTCATCGTTCGGCCGCAAGCGGTGTTCTGGTACCTGAACCTGAACCACGACCAGCCGCTGTTCAAGAACAACGACGCCCTCGCACGCGCGGTCAACTACGCGATCGACCGTCCGCAGATGGTGCGTCAGCACGGTGCGCTGGCGGGCACCCGCACCGATCAGATCCTCCCGATCGGCTTCCCGGGCTTCAAGGACGCGAACATCTACCCGCTCAAGGGCTCGAACTACGCGAAAGCCAACGCGCTCGCCAAGGGCAAGACCCGCGGCGGCAAGTGCGAGTTCTGGACGTTCAACCGGACGTTCGGCCCGACGGTGGCGCAGGTCGTCCAGTTCAACCTCGCCAAGATCGGCCTGAACTGCAACATCACGCCGCTCGACCGCGTCGTCGAGACGACGAAGGGCGGCACGAGGGGTGCGCAGTTCGACATCCTGCTGAACGGTTGGGGCCAGGATTACCCCGACCCGTACGACTTCATCAACATCCTGCTCAGCGGAACGAGCATCCAGCCTGAGAACAACGTGAACCTGTCGTACTTCAACTCGCCGAAGTGGAATGCCCGGATGGCGGCGGCCTCGCGGCTGTCTCCCCCGGCGCGCTACACCGCGTACGCGAAGCTCGACAAGGACCTCATGGCGCAGGCTGCTCCGGTCGCTCCGTACGTCAACACGAACGCACGCGTCTTGGTCTCCAAGCGCGTGGGTTGCTACGTGTACTCGCCTGCCTACAACGTGTCGATCCTGAACGCGTTGTGCGTTAGCTAGCGAGGCTTATTCCGAGTCAGGGGCGCCGCTCGAGCGGCGCCCCTCTTCTCGGGCGCTTAACCTGGATTTCACACCCAATTTCGTTAGAGTTTCGGCAGCTTGTTCCGGTACCTGATCCGTCGTCTGCTCTGGGCCGCCGTCCTCTTCCTCGTGATCACGCTGGTCACGTACGTGATCTTCTTCATCATCCCGGCAAACCCGGCGAAGCTGAACTGCGGCCAGCGCGCGACACCGACCTGCATCAGGAACGCGGAGAAGACTCTCGGCCTGGACAAGCCGGTCTACGTCCAGTACGCCAAGTTCCTCGAGCGGCTCGTCGTGCACCAAAACCTGGGCAAGTCGTTCTCGACGCGCCAGAGCGTGAACGGGATCGTCGGCAACGCCGCGCCCGTCACCGCATCGCTCGTCTTCGGGGGCGCGATCCTCTGGATGCTGATCGCGTTGCCGGTGGGGATCCTCTCGGCGCTGCGGCCACGATCGCTGTTAGACCGAACCTCGATGGTGTTCGTGCTGATCGGGATCTCGGCGCACCCGGTCTGGATCGGGCTCATCCTCTCCTATCTCGTCGGGTTCAAGCTCGGTTGGACGCCGATCACGGGCTACTGCGACTTCATCAACCCGGCCACGGACTGCGGCGGACCCGTGCAGTGGGCCTGGCACTTGATCTTGCCCTGGATCACGTTCGCGATCCTCTTCGCAGCGCTCTATGTGCGCATGGTCCGCGCCAACGTCATGGAGGCCTCGAACGAGGACTACGTCCGCACCGCGCGCGCGAAGGGCGCTCCGGAGCACATCGTCATCCGCAGCCACATCCTGCGCAACGCGCTGTTGCCGGTCGTGACGATGCTCGGGATGGACATCGGCGTGGCGCTCGGGGGCGCGATCTTCACCGAGTCGATCTTCTCGCTGCCCGGCCTCGGCAAGACCGCACTCGACTCGATCACGACGTTCGACCTCACGGTCACCCAGGGCATCGTTGTCTTCGCGACGTTTGCGATCATCATCTTCAACCTCCTCGTCGATCTCCTCTATGCGGTGATCGACCCGAGAATCCGACTGACCTAGGAACGGGGGCGTAGACACCGTGGCTCTGCTGGAGGTCAACGACCTCAAAACCCATTTCCGCACCGACGACGGCATCGTCAAAGCAGTCGAGGGAGTGACGTTCTCGGTGGAGAAGGGACAGACGCTCGGCATCGTGGGCGAGTCCGGGTCCGGCAAGAGCGTCACCTGTCTGACGATCATGGGCCTCAATCCGCGGATGAACACGATCTCGTCCGGTGAGGCTCTGTGGAAGGGCAAGGACCTGCTGAAGATGTCGTCGAGGCAGCTGCGAAGCATCCGCGGCGACGACATCGCGATGATCTTCCAGGATCCGATGACGTCGCTGAACCCGGTGAAGTCGATCGGCGCCCAGCTGAACGAGGCCGTCCTCCTTCACCGTGACATCTCCAAGAAGCAGGCGCGCGCTCGTGCCCTCGAGCTGCTGAAGGCCGTCGGTATCCCACGAGCCGAGCGGCGAATCGACGACTACCCGCACCAGTTCTCGGGCGGCATGCGCCAGCGCGTGATGATCGCGATGGCGTTGATCAACGACCCCGACCTGCTGATCGCGGACGAGCCGACGACGGCCCTCGACGTCACGACGCAGGCGCAGATTCTGAGCTTGATGCTGAAGCTCCAGAAGGACTTCGGGAGCGCGATCATCATCATCACGCACGACCTCGGAGTCATCGCCGAGGCCGCCGACGACGTCGTCGTGATGTATGCGGCGCAGGTCGTCGAGCGCGCACCGGTCACCAACCTCTTCAACCGTCCCCATCACCCGTACACGTGGGGCCTGCTCGGCTCCCTGCCACGACTGGACGCCGACGTCGATCGCCTCGTGCAGATCCAGGGCCAGCCACCTTCCTTGCTGAATCCGCCGAGGGGGTGCCGCTTCCATCCGCGCTGCCCGTACGTGATGGAGATCTGCAAGACCCAGCAGCCGGCGCTCGAGCCGATCTCGACCGATCCGGATCACCTCCAGCGCTGTCACCTCGACGAGGAGACGAAGGACCGCGAGGCGGAGAAGCTGCTGCAAGGGACGATGGCGGCCTAGTCCATGGCTACGACCCAGACCGCTCCAGAGACCGCGACGACGAACGGCTCCGGCGACGATCTGCTGGTCGTCGAGAACCTCGTCAAGCACTTCCCGGTCACGCGCGGGATCATCTTCCAGAAGGAAGTCGCGTCCGTGAAGGCCGTGGACGGGATCTCGTTCACCGTCAAGAAGGGCGAGACGCTCGGCGTCGTCGGCGAGTCCGGCTGCGGCAAATCCACGATGGCGCGCTGTGTGATGCGCCTCCTCGACCCGACGGGTGGGCGGCTCGTCTTCGACGGCCGCGACATCACGCACCTGAACCGCGCGGAGATGCGCCCGATCCGCCGCGAGCTGATGATGATCTTCCAGGACCCGTACGCGTCGCTGAACCCGCGCAAGCGCGTCGGGTTCATCATCGCGGAGGCTCTCGAGGTGCACAAGCTCGGCACCGATGCGGAGATCAAGAAGCGCGTCCAGGAGCTGTTGGAGGTCGTGGGGCTCAACCCCGAGCATTACAACCGCTTCCCGCACGAGTTCTCCGGCGGCCAACGTCAGCGCATCGGCGTCGCGCGCGCGCTCGCGGTCAACCCGAAGCTGATCGTCTGCGACGAGCCGGTCTCGGCGCTCGACGTCTCGGTGCAGGCGCAGATCCTCAACCTCCTCAAGGACCTGCAGGACGAATTCGGCCTGACGTACATCTTCATCGCGCACGATCTGAACGTCGTCCGGCACATCTCCGACCGCGTGATGGTCATGTATCTCGGCCACGCCGTCGAGATCGCGAACCGCGAACAGCTCTACGCAGGCCCGAAGCACCCGTACACGGGCGCTCTCCTCTCGGCGGTCCCGATCCCGAACCCCGAGCTGGGCCGGGCGCGCAAGCAGATCGTGCTCGAGGGCGACGTCCCGAGCCCGCTCAATCCGCCCGCGGCGTGCTGGTTCCACCCGCGCTGCCCGCGCTTCCGCGAGGGCCATTGCGACGTCGAGACGCCTCCCCTCTACCGCTTCGGCGCAGACCACGTCGCTGCCTGTCACTACCCGCTCGAGCGCTGGCCGATGTCGGAGGACGAGATACGCCGGCCGAGCGGTGCACCGATGAGCGCGCCTCCGAGCGAGTCGGCCGCGACCGGGGCTTAGCAGTTGTCCGAGCAGAGTGCGCCGGGACGCTCCAGCGGCGCCCTCCTACGCTCGGCCGCACGCCGGTTCGCTGTCCTGCTCGTCGCGGTCGCCGGCGGCACGGCGGTGTTCTCGCTGCTGCTCGGCCTCGCGCTCGGAGCGAGCATCGCCCGGTCGATCTCGCTCGGCTTCTACCTGGTGGGCTCGTTCCTGCTCATCGCGGGCTTCTTCGTCGGCAACCGGGGCCCCGTTCGGATGAAAGGCGACCCCGGAGTCGGCGTTTTCGGCATCTTTCAGAACCGGCGCCTCCGCTGGGCGACGGGCTCGGAGCAGTTCGAGTCGCTGAGCCTCTCGGTCGTCTTCGTCGCCCTCGGGCTGGTCCTCATCATTCTCGGCGTCGTGACCGATACCCGCTACCAGCTGGTCTGAGCTCGAGGGAAATCGGCGCTAACTCCTGCGTCGACCCATCGTCTAGAACCCCTGAACCATGTTGAGGCTTCATCCCCGCAGCTGTGAGCGCGCCCGCGAATGGGCGTCGCTCCGCATGGACGGCGAGCTCTCGGAGTTCGAGCAGGCGTTGTTGGCCGCACATCTGGAGGGCTGCGCGCCCTGCGCGGACTTCGCCCGCAGTGTCGGTGCGGTGACCCGGAGCCTCCGGAAGGCCGAGCCGACGCGCCTCACCGAGCCGATCACGCTCCCGCGGCGGCGCCGCACCTTCGGCGGTGCCCGGGCAACCGCCGGCGCCGCAGCTGCCGCAGCCGTGGTGGCAGCCATCGGCCTCGGCACGCTGATCGGGTCGGTCGGCGGAACGCAGCCGCCGTTGCGCGGGACATCGTTCCCCCGCGACGCCGTCAGCTCGCATCCCCAGGGCGAACAGGCTCTGATCCAGGAGCCGAAGCTCGCGTTGCTGCGCGCCAAGGCCGGTCTCGGCAAGCAGCGCGGCATCGGCATCGCCGACGTGTAACGAACCGGCACGGGCCGGCGACTACCCTGTAGCCGTGACGGTCCTCGCATCGACGATCACTTCGCACTGCTGACGCCTCGATCACGCTGCCCGGGTGGCGGCTGCGCTCGCGGAGCAGGAGTTGAGACGGGCGGGCTACCGCAGCCCCGCGCAAGGCCTCTTGGTTAGGATTTCAGCGCTAGGCCGGCGGCGGTCGCGTTCGCAGCGGCGGGCCCCGGAAACCCCTCTCCAGGAGTCCCATGGCTGAGAACGGAAGGTCCGCGAAGAAGCACGTCGGCAAGGTGGTCGAGATCAAGGGCGTCGTGATCGACGCCGTGTTCCCGGAGGAGCTGCCGGAGATCTATGCGGCCCTGCGGATCGACGTCCCCGCAAGTGACGGCGTGGAGTCGCGCGTCCTGATCGCGGAGGTCCAGTCGCATCTAGGCGACGACCGGGTGCGCGCGGTCGCCATGGACACGACCGACGGCCTCGCGCGCGGGGTGGACGTGGTCGACACCGGCGGCCCGATCACCGTGCCCGTCGGCGACCTCACGCTCGGCCGGATCTGGAACGTGATCGGCGAGCCGGTCGATAACAAGGAGGCGCCGGGCGCCGATGTCGAACGCTGGTCGATCCACCGCGAGCCGCCTCCGTTCGCCGAGTTGTCCCCGAAGGTCGAGGTGTTCGAGACCGGCCTGAAGGTCGTCGACTTGATCGCGCCCTTCATCCGCGGCGGCAAAGTCGGACTGTTCGGCGGCGCGGGCCTCGGCAAGACCGTCCTGATCCAGGAGCTGATCCACAACGTCGCGCGAGAGCACGGAGGCGTCTCCGTCTTCGCCGGCGTCGGCGAGCGGACGCGCGAGGGGAACGACCTGCTGATCGAAATGACCGAGTCTGAGGTGCTCGACAAGGTTGCGCTGGTCTATGGGCAGATGAACGAGCCCCCGGGTGCGCGCCTCCGCGTCGGTCTCTCCGGCCTGACGATGGCGGAGTACTTCCGCGACCAGGGCCAGGACGTGCTGCTGTTCATCGACAACATCTTCCGCTTCACCCAGGCCGGTTCCGAGGTCTCGGCGCTGCTCGGCCGCATGCCGAGCGCGGTGGGGTACCAGCCGAACCTCGCAACCGAGATGGGCGAGCTTCAGGAGCGGATCACCTCGACCGCGACCGGCTCGGTGACGTCGGTGCAGGCGATCTACGTGCCCGCGGACGACCTGACCGACCCGGCGCCCGCGAACACGTTCGCGCACCTCGACTCTTCGGTCGTTCTGATCCGGAAGCTCGTCGAGCAGGGGATCTATCCCGCCGTCGACCCGTTGGGGTCGACCTCGCGCGCGCTCCAGCCCGGCGTCGTCTCCGAGGAGCACTACGACGCGGCGACGCGCGTGCAGCAGGTGCTCCAGCGATACAACGAGCTCCAGGACATCATCGCGATCCTGGGGATCGAGGAGCTCTCGGACGAGGACCGGCTTACGGTGGCGCGGGCGCGCAAGATCCAGCGCTTCCTCTCGCAGCCGAACTTCGTCGCGGAGCAGTTCACCGGCACGCCGGGCGAGTACGTCAAGCTCGAGGACACGATCAAGGGCTTCCGCGAGATCCTCGACGGCAGCCACGACGAGCTTCCCGAGCAGGCCTTCTACATGGTGGGCACGATCGAGGACGCGGTCGCGAAGGGCCGCCGCCTCGGCGGCGAGGAGGCGGAGCAGGCCGAGGACGAGCAGCCGGAGGACCCGAACGTTGCTCGTGCCGAGGCCGAGGCCGAGCCAGTCTCCGCGTAGATGGCAAAGACCTTCAGCGTCTCCGTCGTCACGCCGGACGGACCGGCGTTCGAGGGCGAGGCCGAGATGCTGATCGTCCCGGGCCAGGACGGCGAGATCGGCGTGCTCGCCCGGCACGCGCCGCTGATCGCGACCCTCAAGGCCGGCTCGACGCGTGTGCACGTCCGAGTCGATCAGGACGTGCAGGAGTTCGCAACAGGTCCGGGCTTCTTCAAAGTGGAGCAGGATCGAGCGATCGCGCTCGTCGACGACGCCGTGAACGCGCGCGAGATCGACGAGGAGCGCGCCCGGCGCCAGCTCGACGAGGCCGGGGCCGAGCTCGAGCGAGTGGAGCGGGGCGAGTCGAGTGCCGACCGCTGGCAGCTCGAGCAGCGCATCCGGCATGCCGAGAACCAGCTCGGCGTGCTCGGACGTGGCTAGATAAGCGCCGAAAGCGGGCATACCCTCCGCGGAGACGTAGGTATGCACACGCTCGTCCAGGTTTTCTCGATCCTGAATCTGCTTGCGTTCGCGGCGCTGGGCGTCGTGACCGTGCGGCAGTGGCTTGCCCGCCGCGACCTCGCCGCCAAGTGGGCTGCGCTGAGCTTCGGCGCACTCGGGGCCGTCGTTCTCCTGGCCCGGGCGCTTCCCGAACGCCCGGACGCGCTTCGCGAGCATCTGCTCCAGAGGGTCGTGCTCGCGATTCTCGTCCTCTTCCCGTATCTGCTCTACCGCTTCACGCGCGCGTTCCGGCCGGCGCCGCGGCGCCTCGAGCAGTTCGTGACGGCGATGACCTCGATCATGGTGCTCTGGTCGTTCGCCTTGCCGGGGCGCCTGCCCGCGACCGGCGATCCGCGACCGGCCTGGTGGTGGATCTACCTCACTGCCTTCCTCGTCCACTGGTCGATCCTGTCGGTCGTCGCCTCGACCCGGCTCTGGACCGCAGGCAAGCATCAGCCGACCGCTGCGCGGCGGCGGATGCAGATGCTCGCCTTCGCGGCGACGGCGATCACGATCGCGATCTTCGTCAGTGCCGGGTCGTCCGGCGACGACACGGCCGGGGCTCTCGCCTCGGGAATCATCGCCTTCGCGAGCGCGATCGGCTTCTGGCTCGGGCTCGCGCCGCCCGACCTCGTGCGGATGGCGTGGCGACGGCCGGAACAGGCACGTCTCCAGCAGGCGATGGTCGAACTCGTCTCGTTCGCGAGCGGGGCGGAGGAAGTCGCGCGACGAGTCCTCGCGCCAATGGCCGACATCGTCGGCGCGCGGGCGGTCGCCGTGCGGGACGACAAGGGAGTCGTCGTCGCAGAGCATCGCTGGGCCGAGGGGGTCGACAGCCAACCGATCGAATTCGAGATGCAGTCAGGCTCGCTGCTGGTGTGGACGAGCCCGTACGCGCCGTTCTTCGGCGAGGACGAGCTCAACCTGATGACCACGCTCGCGGCACTCACAGGCCTGGCTCTCGACCGTGCTCGGTTGTTCTCCCGGGAGCGCGAGGCGCGAGTGGCGCTCGAACGCGCGGACCAGATCAAGACGGATTTCATCGCACTCGCCGCGCACGAGCTGCGCACACCCGTGACGACCATCCACGGCTTCGTGCACACGCTTCACCAGCTCGGTCACCGACTGGCCCCCGAGCAGCGAGAGGAGCTGAAACGCGGTCTTGAGCAGCAGACGTCTCGGATGGCACGCCTCGTCGAGCAGCTGCTCGACCTCTCGCGCCTCGATGCCGAGGCGATCTCGATCACGCCGCAGCCGCTGAACCTGCGCATGCGACTCGTCGAGCTGGTCGACTCGGCGGTGGGCGCCGGCGAGGCTGACGTCGAAGTTCGCGTGGCCGGCGACCTCGAGGCGGATGCGGATCCGGTCGTCATCGAGCGCGTGGTGACGAACCTGGTCACGAACGCACTTCGCTACGGCGAGCCGCCGATCCTGGTGACCGCGGTGCAGCGCGACCGCCACCTGCGCATCTCGGTCGAGGACCGCGGGCGCGGAGTGCCGCCGGAGTTCGTCCCCGAGCTGTTCGAGCGGTTCGCGCGCAGCGAGCCGTCCCCGCAGAAGGGGACGGGGCTCGGACTGGCGATCGCACGCTCGTACGCACGGGCGCATCGCGGCGACCTCCTCTATCACGACGCCGATCCGAACGGCGCGCGGTTCGAGCTCGTGCTGCCGGCGTCGAGCGGGGGCGGAGGCGGGAAATGAAGGTCTTCGCCGCCACGGTCGCGGTGCTGGCGGCGAGCGCCTCCGCGTCGGCCGCGCCGTCGTGGTCGTGGAAGTCGCTCCACCGCCCGGTGAAGGTCCCACGCATCGCACCGGGAACGCCCTGCCCCGTGTCGGCCAGGCGTGAGCGACTACCGGGCGGGCTCGGTCCGGGGTTCGGCAGCGGCCCGGCCTGGCCCGTAGGGATCGACAACGAGGGTCGGCCTGTGCTCCGGTACCAGGACCCGATCCTGCCGCAGAGCTCGTTCTACGGCACCGGCTGGTTCGGGAACAAGGTGCTGTGGCTCGTCGATCCGAAGTACCGCGGGCCGGTCCTGATCCGCGGGCGTCAGCTCGACGGGCCGAACCCGGTCCGGTTCGAAGAGGGAGGTCGCAAACCGCCCCTCGAGCTGCGGATCGCAGCGACCCAAGGGCGTCCCCCCGGCGGCCGTCCCTCGTACACGCGTGTCCGCGCGCCGGGCTGCTACGCCTATCAGGTCGATGGCACGAACTTCAGCCGCGTCATCGTCTTCGTGGCGCGCCCGTACGCCTGAGGGTCAGCGGGCGTACAGCGAGTCGCGATACACGTCGACGAGGAACCGCTCCGCTTCTGCATGGAGATGTGCGAGCTCGGCATCGATCTTCGCCGAGTCTTCTGCGCCGAGCACGACCCGCGGCGGCAGCGCAGGTCGTTCCTCGAGCATACGGACTCGATGGGCCGTCGGCGGATGCGTCACGTCGAGACGCGCGCCCTCGAGACGGGCGGCACGGCGACGCCGTTCGCGTTCGCGCTCCGGAACTGCCACCGCGGATGTCGCGAGGCGCTCGAAGAGACCGGGCCGGCCGTCCCGCTCGTGCGCAGCCTGCTGAACGGCAAGCCAGACAGTCGACTCGAGGAGAATCTTCTCCTCGAGCGCAACCGCTGCCTTCGTCCCAGCGGCGCGGGCGGCGAGCGCGTCGGCCAGGAACTCCGCGCGCTGCGAATCGCGAAGCAGGAGGTGCAACTCCAGCAACAACAGTCCCAACACGGGTCGAGACAGCGTCCAGAGGAGCACGTTCACGACTCGCTCTAGCACTGCGAGGTCGCCCCATTCCCGCGCGCCGGTCAGATCCTCAGGGGCGACGACGTAGTAGAACTCGGCGAGCCCGTCCACCGCGGAGCCGACGAAGAGCCCACGCGTCGAGTCGCCGTTCCGCGCGTGCGCCAGCTCGTGCGCTATCAGCGCGACACGCTCCTCGGGGTCGAGAATCGCCAGCAGCGGCAGTCCGAGCGTCAGGATCCGTTGTCGGCGAAGTCCGACGATCGCCCAGGAGGCGTTGAAGTTCCAGTCGATGACGATCGTTCACGATGCCCTCGTCGGGTGCCTTCCTGAATCGCGGCCGCATCAAGATCGCCAAACCGACGAGTACGAGGCCGCCGACGAGGGCGAAGACGTTGAAAAAGGTCAGCACGATCAGCGCGACTCCACCGACGAGGAAGGCCAACGCGAGAAGATGAACGATCGCCGCGACCGCGTAAGCGCCCGCTCGCGCCGGCGTCAGCCGCGGTTCGAGGCTTTCGGCGGCGAGCAGCTCGCTGACGAGGCGGTCGCCCAGCCGGCGGCCGGCGCGCTCGAAGAGCCGGTCGAGGCGGGTCTCGCCACGCAGGCGCGGCTTGGAGGGCGCGAGGTTCCAGCCGCACTCGTGGCACCAGGTGACGTAACCGTGGAGCACGGGAAGCGTGGCCCCGCACGAGGGGCATTGCCGCACGTTCTCCTGCATGTCGCTGGTTATTGCCGGGTCGCCGCGCTGCTACGCTTGACCTCCCGGACAGCTTTGACAGGCAGCTTGGCGACCGGGTTACCAAACGCCTAAAGAGCCCGAGCGCCGCCCGCGGCGTCCGTCCTCTTTTAGGCTCGGAAAGGCAACTGTGAGCGACCGGCGCGACAGACTCCAGACACTCCTCTCGGACCGAATCGGCGTCCTCGACGGCTCATGGGGCGTGCTGATCCAGCGCGAGATTCGCGGCGAAGAGGCCTACCGCGGCGAGCGCTTCCGCGACCATCCGCTGGACGTTGCGGGCGACCCCGATCTGCTCAACCTCACGCAACCCGAGGTCGTGCTCGGCATCCATCGCCGCTATTTCGACGCGGGCGCGGACATCGCAACGACGAACACGTTCACGGCCACCACGATCGGCCAGGCGGACTACGGGCTCCAGGAGCACGCCCGCGAGATGAGCCTCGCCGGCGCAGAGCTGGCCCGGCAGGCGGCGGACGAGGCAGGCGGTTTCGTCGCTGGCTCGGTTGGCCCGCTCAACGTCTCGCTCTCGATTTCACCCAAGGTCGACGATCCTGCGTATCGCCCGGTGACCTTCGACACGGTGCGGGACGCCTACGCGGAGCAGCTCGAGGCGCTTGCCGAAGGGGGCGTCGACCTCTTCCTGATCGAGACGATCTTCGACACGCTCAACTCGAAGGCGGCGATCACCGCGGCGCGCGACGTCGCTCCCGAGATTCCGCTCTGGCTCTCGTTCACCGCTGTCGACCTGAGCGGACGCAACCTCTCAGGGCAGACGGTGGAGGCCTTCTCGGCGTCGGTCGAGCATGCGGAGCCGCTGATCCTCGGGGTGAACTGCTCGCTCGGCGCCGCCCAGATGAGGCCGTTCGTCGAGGACCTGGCGCGGATCTCGCCGACCTACGTCGCATGTCACCCCAACGCGGGGCTCCCGAACGAGATGGGCCTGCACGACGAGCGGCCCGAGGACACGAGTGCCTACCTGCGCGAGTTCGCGCGCGACGGGCTCGTGAACCTCGTCGGCGGCTGCTGCGGCACGACGCCCGAGCATACGCGGGCGATCGTCGAAGCCGTCCACGGAATCGCGCCCCGCCGGTTCGAGCCGCGTGTTCCGCGGCCGCGGTTCAGCGGTCTCGAGCCGTTCGAGATCGGACCGGACACCGGCTTCGTGATGATCGGCGAGCGGACGAACGTCACGGGCTCGGCGCGGTTCCGCCGGCTCGTCGAGGCCGACGACTTCGCCGGTGCAGTCGACGTCGCTCTCGAGCAAGTGCGCGGCGGCGCGAACGTGCTCGACGTGAACATGGATGCCGACCTGCTCGACTCGGTGCAGGCGATGACGACGTTCCTGAACTACATCGCGACCGAGCCGGAGGTCGCGCGCCTCCCGATCATGGTCGACTCTTCGCGCTGGTCGGTGCTCGAAGCCGGCCTGAAGTGCCTGCAAGGAAAGGGAATTGTCAACTCGATCTCACTCAAGGAAGGCGAGGAGGCGTTTCTCGAGCAGGCGCGGCTGGTCCGTCGCTACGGCGCCGGTGTGATCGTGATGGCGTTCGACGAGCAGGGCCAGGCCGACACGGTCGAGCGCAAGGTCGCGATCTGCGGGCGCGCGTACGACCTGCTCGTCCGCGAAGGCTTTCCGCCCGAGGACATCGTCTTCGATTCGAACGTGCTCGCCGTCGCAACCGGGATCGAGGAGCACGACGAATATGCGAAGGCGTTCATCGAGGCGCTGCCGCTGGTCAAGGAGCGTTGTCCCGGCGCGCGCACGAGCGGCGGAATCTCGAACCTCTCCTTCTCCTTCCGGGGCAACGACGCGGTCCGGGAGGCGATGCACTCGGCGTTCCTCTACCACGCGATCCGCGCGGGCCTCGACATGGGCATCGTCAACGCCGGACAGCTCGTCGTCTACGAGGACATCGAGCCGGAGCTACGCGAGCGCGTCGAGGACGTCATCTTCAACCGCCGGGCTGACGGGACCGAGCGGCTCGTCGAGTACGCCGACCGCGTGAAGGGCAGCGGTACAAAGCGTGAGCTCGACCTCTCCTGGCGCGAGGCGCCGGTGGAAGCGCGGCTCTCCTACGCGCTCGTCCACGGGATCGTCGACTTCATCGAGGCGGACGCCGAGGACGCGCGCCGGAAGCTGCCGAGGCCGCTCGACGTGATCGAGGGCCCGCTCATGGACGGCATGAAGGTCGTGGGCGACCTCTTCGGCAGCGGCAAGATGTTTCTGCCGCAAGTCGTCAAGAGCGCGCGAGTGATGAAGCGTGCGGTCGCCTACCTCGAGCCGTTCATGGCCGAGGAGAAGGCGACGGCGCCCGCGGCAGGGAAGGTCGTACTCGCGACGGTGAAGGGGGACGTGCACGACATCGGCAAGAACATCGTCGGCGTCGTCCTCGGCTGCAACAGCTATGAGGTGGTCGACCTCGGCGTCATGGTTCCCGGTGACAAGATCCTCGACACGGCACTCGCGGAAGGCGCCAACGTCGTCGGGCTCTCGGGCCTGATCACGCCGTCGCTCGACGAGATGGTCAACGTCGCGCGCGAGATGGAGCGGCGCGGGTTGGATCTGCCGTTGCTGATCGGGGGCGCGACGACGTCGAAGCAGCACACAGCGGTGCGGATCGCTCCGGAGTACTCGCAGCCGACGCTGCACGTCCTCGATGCCTCGCGCGTCGTCGGCGTCGTCTCCGACCTGCTCGACGGCGACCGGCGGACGCGACTGGAGACGGAGAACGCCGAGCTCCAGGTTCGGCTGCGCGAGCAGCACGCGGAGAAGGAGCGCAAGCCGCTGCTGCCGCTCGAGGCGGCGCGCGCGAACGCGCACCGCGTGAGCTTCGCCCAGCTGCCGCTGCCGGCATTCACGGGCCGCAAGATCGTCGAGCCGGATCTCTCGACGTTGCGCGAGTACGTCGACTGGCAGTTCTTCTTCCACGCCTGGGACTTGAAGGGCAAGTTCCCGGCGATCCTCGACAACCCGGCCGCGCGCGAGCTCTATGACGACGCGCAGGAGCTGCTCGACGAGATCGTGCGCGAAGGGTGGTTGCGCGCACACGGCGTCTACGGCTTCTGGCCGGCCTCGTCCGACGGCGACGCTGTCGTTGTCCATAGTGACAACAACGGCGTGCGCTTCGAATTCCTGCGGCAGCAGTCCGCCTACGGCGACTCCCGGCCGAACCGCTCGCTCGCGGACTACGTCGCCCCGGAGGCCGATCACATCGGTGCGTTCGCGGTCACCGCCGGCCTGGGCGCCGAGCAGCTGGCAGCCCGCTTCGAGGCCGAGCACGACGACTACCGCGCGATCATCGTCAAGGCGCTCGCGGATCGCCTGGCAGAGGCGTTCGCCGAATACCTCCACGAGGTCGCCCGCCGCGAGTGGTACGAGACGGGGCCGAAGCTCACGAATGAACAACTGCTTGCGGAACGCTTCCGCGGCATCCGACCGGCGTTCGGCTATCCGGCGTGTCCGGATCACACGGAGAAGCGCAAGCTCTTCGATCTCCTCGCGGCCGAGCAGGAGGGTATCGAGCTCACCGAGAGCTTCGCGATGCTGCCCGCCGCGAGCGTGAGCGGCATCTACATCCACCATCCGGAAGCGCGCTACTTCTCGATCGGACGAATCGGGCGCGATCAGGTCGAGGACTACGCCGCCCGCAAGGGGATCGACCTCGGCGAGGCCGAGCGGTGGCTGGGGCCGGTTCTCGGCTACACGCCTGCGCGGGAGCCCGCAGGAGCCGCGGGCTAGAAGGGGTTTCCGTCTCCCAGGTCGAAAGCCGGGCTCTGGGTTATCCTGTCCCTCGCGCGGGCGCCGAGAGGCGTTCGCCCTTTTTTGCATGCGCACGACGCTGAAGAAAGGGATCGGCCGCGGCGCGGCCGCCAACGGGAACGGGCGCGCAGTCCTGCCGCCCGCGGTCTTCGCACCGGTCACGCGCTACCGGCAACCCCGGCCGCCGGCGCGGACCGTCTGGGCGCGGCTCGGTCGCGTCCTCCTCTGGCTGCTCGCGTTGGTCGTGCTCGTCGCGCTCGGCCTCGCCGGGGGCGCCTACCTCTACTACAACCAGAGTGTCGCGGCGGTGGCCGCCCACTCCAAGGACGTGAAGGCGGCGGCCAAGCACCTCGACATCCCGCTGCCGGGCCAGCCGACGACTGCGCTCGTGATCGGCTACGACAAGCGCAAGGGGGTCGAGGCCGAAGTGACCGGCCAGCGCTCCGACACGATGATGCTGCTGCGCGCCGACCCGGCGACGAACGCGATCTCGATGCTGTCCTTCCCGCGCGACCTGACGGCGGAGATCCGTTGTCCGAACGCTCCGGTCCACGTCGACCGGATCAACGCCGCCTACGGCCAGTGCGGCTCGAAGGGATCGCTCGAGACCGTCAAGGCGCTGACCGGGCTGCCGATCAACTATCTCGTCACCGTCAACTTCCACGGCTTCAAGCAGATCGTCGACAAGGTCGGCGGCGTCTGGGTGGACGTCGACCGCCGCTACTACAACAAGAACGTCGGGACGTCGTATACGAACTTCGCGAACATCGACCTGCAGCCGGGTTACCAGAAGCTGAACGGCGCGCAGGCCCTCGACTACGTCCGCTTCCGGCACACCGACTCCGACCTGTATCGGATCGCACGCCAGCAGCAGTTCGTCAAGGCGATGAAGGAGCAGGTGTCGAAGAACTTCTCGGCCTGGACGGCGCTGAAGGTCGTCGGTGCGATCAGGCGCAACGTCGAGATCGGCGCCCCGGATGGAAGCGGCTCGCTCGGGAAGGCGATCAAATCCTACGCGCTGTTCGCCTACGGCCTGCCGGCCGGGCACTTCTTCCAGGCGAAGATCGACAACCTGCAGGGGCAGAACGAGCTGTACGCGTCGCCGACGGATATCAAGAACGCGGTTCAGGAGTTCACGAACCCCGACGTCGAGGCGCCGGAAAAGGCGTCGGACGTCGCGCTCGGTGTGAAGGCGAAGAAGGGCAAGGCGCCGGCTGCGAACAAGACATCCGTAAGCGTGCTGAACGGGAACGGAATCATCGGCTCGGCATCCACCGCCGCCGGAGCGCTCAGGCAGCGTGGCTACACGATCCTGATTCCTCCGACGGGCTCGCTGGGCAACGCGCCGACCTTCAACTACTTCCACACGAAGGTGTACTTCGACCACACGCAGGCCGGCAGCAAGCTCGCCGCACAGAAGCTCGCCGACCTGTTCGGTGACGCGGACGTTGCGTCGCTTCCGGTCGAGCTCGTGCAGCTTGCGGACGGGGCGATGGTCACTGTCGTCGTCGGCCAGACCTTCCACGGCGAGATCGCCCCTGCGCCGGTCGACCGCACCCCGAAGAAGGTGCCGCCGTACGTACGCAAGGATCCGTCGCAGACGCTGTCGCTGCTGAAGAGCGTGCGCAAGCGGGTCAAGTTCCCGCTGCTCGTTCCGACCGTGCTCGAGCGCGCGTCGTCGATCGATCGCGAGGTCCCGATTCGCGTCTACGCGCTCAAGAAACACGAGCCGGCGGTGCGGCTCACGTTCTTGACCGGCAGCGAGATCGCGGGCTATTGGGGGATCGAGGAGATGAGCTGGGAGGACGCGCCGGTCCTCGACCAGCCGAATTTCAAGCACGTGATCAAGGGCCGCGAGTTCGACTTCTTCTACAACGGTCCGCACCTGCACATGGTCGTCCTGCGCGCGAACGGAGCAACGTACTGGGTGACCAATACGCTCCTCGACGCGCTGTCCAACGAGACGATGATCGCCGTCGCGAAGGGACTCAAGCCGCTCGGTTAGGCTTGCCGCGATGTCTGGAGTGGCGATCTTCGGCGCCGGCTACGTCGGCCTCGTGACGGGCGCGTGCTTTGCAGAGCTCGGCCATGACGTCTCGATCCGCGACGTCGTCCCCGAGCGGATCGAGGCCCTCCGCCGCGGGGAGGTACCGATCTTCGAGCCGGGGCTCGAGGAACTGTTGGCGCGGAACGCGGAGCGCCTGCGCTACACGCTCGACGTGGGCGAGGCGCTCGAGGACGCGGACTTCCTTTTCATCTGCGTCGGGACGCCGCCGACGCACTCGGGCGACGCCGACCTCTCCGCCGTCTGGACCGTGCTCGACGAGCTGCCGCTGGACGCGCGGGCCACCGTGGTCATGAAGTCGACCGTCCCGGTCGGCACGGCCGAGAAGGTGCGCGCGTTCCTCGACTCACGCGGCCTCGAGTCGGTCGGCTACGTCTCGAATCCGGAGTTCACCGCCGAGGGAACCGCGGTACGCGACTTCATGCAGCCGGACCGGATCGTCGTCGGCGCCTTCGACGCCGCAGACGGCGATGCCGTCGAGTCGCTGCACGAGGGAATCGATGCTCCCGTCGTCCGCACCGACGTGAACAGCGCGGAGATGATCAAGCTCGCCGCGAACGCGTTCCTCGTCACGCGGATCAGCTTCATCAACGAGATCGCCAACGTCTGCGAGCTGATCGGCGCCGACGTGATGCAGGTTGCGCAGGGGATCGGACTCGACCACCGTCTCGGCCCACACTTCCTGCGGGCGGGCCTGGGCTGGGGTGGCAGCTGCTTCCCCAAGGATTCGTTGTCGCTCAAGCAGCTCGCGGCGAACTCGGGCTACCACTTCCAGCTGCTGAACGCCGTGATCGAGGTCAACGAGCTCCAGAAACGTCGCGTCGTCCAGAAGCTGCAGAAGCACCTCGGCAAGCTGCGCGGCAAGACGATCGCGCTGCTCGGGCTGGCCTTCAAGCCCAACACCGACGACATGCGCGAGGCGCCGTCGCTGGTGCTCGCCGCGCGGCTGATCGCGGAGGGGGCGACGGTGCGCGCGTGGGATCCCGTCGCCAAGCCGCAGATCCAGGGCGTGCAGCTGTGCTCGTCCCCGTTCGAGGCCGTCGCCGGTGCCGACGCTGCGGTGATCGTGACCGAGTGGCCGGAGCTGAGCGAGGTGGTGAGCGAGGACGTGCGGAGCGCGATGAAGCATCCGCTGATCGTCGACGGGCGAAACATGCTCGATCCCGAGCTGACGCGTGCCGCAGGCTTCGCGTACGAGGGGGTCGGACGCGCCGGCTCGCCGACGGACGTCCTGCCGGAGTCACCGCAGCGCGAGCGCCAACGCGCACCGAAGGCGTAGTGGAAGCGCTGATCCTCGCGGGCGGCAAGGCCGAGCGGCTCGGCGGCGCGGCGGCAGGGCGCCCGAAGCCGCTCGTCTCGGTCGCCGGGCGCCCACTGGCGGCCTACCAGGTCGGCTGGCTCACGGATGCCGGAGTGACTCGGGTGATCCTCGCGTGTGCAGCGGGAAACGAAGGCGTCTTCGAGCGCGAGCTCTCGGGCCTGGGGCCAGAGATCGTGGCCGTCGGTGAGCAGGAGCCGCTCGGTCGCGGCGGCGGCCTGCGGCTGGCGGCGACGCAGCGGCACGAGGCAGGGCCTGTCTTCGCGCTCAACGGCGACGAGTTGCTCGGCGTCGATCTCGTGGACGTGCTCGCCCGTCACCGCGAACACGGCGCGGCCGCGACATTGGTGCTCTCGCAGGTGCATTCACCCTTCGGCGTCGTCGACCTGAGCGACGCCGACCGCATCACGGGCTTCCGCGAGGCGCCGCTGCTGGACGACTGGGTTTCCTCCGGTGTCTACGTCCTCGACGACGAAGCGCTGGCGCGCCTCCCGGAGCGCGGAGACCACGAGACGTCCACGTTTCCCGAGCTCGCAAAAGAGGGGAAGCTGTACGGCTACCGCAACGAGGGGTTCTGGCTGACGGTGAACACGCCGAAGCAGCTGCGCGAGGCCGAGGAGTTCATGCGGCAGCGCCCGGAGCTGGCGCCGCGGGCGACCGAGCCGGCATGATGGACTCGCCGAACGTCGAGTCGCTGGACCCATGGGCGTTCGAGCCGCGCCGCGTCGAGAAGCCGTGGGGTCACGAGCTGATCTGGGCCGAAGCCGATGCCTACGTCGGGAAGATCCTGGTCGTGAAGGCCGGCGAGTCGCTCAGCCTCCAGTTCCACCGCGTGAAGGACGAGTCGTGGTACGTGCTCGACGGGCGCGCAAAGCTGGAGCTCGGCGCCGCCGGCGACGCGGTGTTGAAGACGGAGATGATCGGCGCGGGCGACTGCTTCCATCTCAAGCCCGGGACCGTGCACCGTGTGACGGCCGTCGAGGACACGACGATCATCGAGGCATCGACGCCGCATCTCGACGACGTCGTGCGCCTCGAGGATCGGTACGGGCGCGAGGGCACGTCCGCGCCGTGAGCTCGTCCGACCCGGCGCTCGTCGCGCAGCAGTACCGCGACGCGTCGAATCTGTGCACTCGCATCGATCTGCATGCGCGTTTCTCGACCAATCGGCAGGGCTGGTTGCGCTGGCTCTTCGAACGTATCGCTCCGGCTCCGGGCGCGCGAATCCTCGAAATCGGCTCCGGCCCCGCCGCGATCTGGCGCGAGAACCGCGTACGCATCGATCCGTCGTGGGTGCTGATGCTGACGGATTTGTCGGAGGGAATGGTCGACGCCGCTCGGCTGGTGCTCGGCGAGCGAGCGACGTATCGCGTCGCGGATGTCCAGCAGCTGCCGTTCGCGGACGAGTCATTCGACGTCGTGCTCGCGAACCACATGCTCTACCACGTGCCCGACCGGCGGAAGGCGCTCGAGGAGATCTCGCGTGTGTTGGTTCCGCAGGGGCTGTTACACGCCGCAACGAACGGCGAGCGGCATTTTCTCGAGCTGCGCGAGCTCGTCGGCCCGTCGTGGCCGTATCGCGGGCATGTCGAGGCGTTCGGGCTCGAGACCGGCCGCCGGCAGCTCGAGAGCCTGTTCGAGGACGTAACGCTTGATCGATACGAGGACTCCCTGGAAGTGACCCAGGCTGAGCCGCTCGTCGACTACGTCCTCTCGAGCTCCGTCTTCGCCGGACACCCCGAGGAGCTGCGCGCGACGATCGAAGAGGCGCTGGCTCGGGCAGGGACGTTTCACATCTCCAAGGAGAGCGGCGTCCTGAACGCACGGAATCCTTGACACATCTGTGTTAAGGTGGCCGCGTGGACGGCGTCACCGTCAGCGAGGCGGCCGAGCAGACCGGCTGGTCGCCGAGGATGCTCCGCTATCTGGAGCGCGTCGAGCTCGTCGTCCCACACCGAACCCCGAAGGGCTACCGGCTCTACGGAGAACGCGAGCTGAGGCTGCTCCGGTCGCTCCGCGAGCTGCGGAACCGACACCATGTGGAGCTGAGCGACGTCGCATTCGCGGCGCGGCTGCATCGCGAGCCGGAGCTGCGGGCCGCGGTCGACACGTGGCTCGCCGGAACCGGCGCGGCGTGGTTGGACTGGGATCAGCGCAAGCACGAGCGGCTGCTGGCCGCCTAACGGAAGGAAGACGATGGCAACGACGAAACGCTTCGACGTGAAAGACCTCGGCCTCGCCGAAGAAGGCGTGCGCCGAATCGAATGGGCGGACCGGCAGATGCCGGTGCTCCAGGCGATCCGCGCGCGGTTCGAGAGCGAGCAGCCGCTGAACGGCTATCGCGTCGCCGCGTGCCTGCACGTGACGACGGAGACCGCGAACCTGATGCGGACGCTGAAGGCGGGCGGCGCGGACGTCGTCCTGTGCGCGTCGAACCCGCTCTCGACACAGGACGACGTCGCCGCTGCGCTCGTCGACGAGTTCGACGTGAGCGTGTTCGCGATCAAGGGCGAGGACAACGACACGTATTACTCGCACATCGAGGCTGCTGTGGATCACAAACCGCACCTGACGATGGACGACGGCGCCGATGTGATCGGTGTCCTGCACTCGCACCGTCGCGAGCAGCTCGGCGACATCATCGCCGGCACCGAGGAGACGACCACCGGCGTCATTCGCCTCAAGGCGCTCGAGGCCGAGGACAAGCTCGGCTTCCCGATCATCGCCGTCAACGAGGCGAAGACGAAGCACCTCTTCGACAACCGCTACGGGACCGGCCAGTCGACGATCGACGGAATCATTCGCGCGACCAATGTTCTCCTCGCGGGCAAGCGCTTCGTGATCGCGGGTTACGGCTGGGTCGGCCGTGGGGTCGCGCTGCGCGCCCGGGGCATGGGCTCGCACGTGATCATCACCGAGGTGGATCCGATGCGGGCGCTGGAGGCGGGGATGGAAGGCTTCGAGGTGCTGCCGATGGAGAAGGCCGCCGAGATCGGTGACATCTTCTGCACGGCGACCGGCGACAAGCACGTCATCCGCCGCGAGCACATGGAGAGGATGAAGGACGGAGCAATCCTCTCGAACACCGGCCACTTCAACGTCGAGATCGACATCCCGGCGCTCAAGTCGCTCGCCACGGACACGAGGCAGGCGCGCGAGTTCGTCGAGGAGTTCGTGCTCGACGACGGGCGTCGCCTGTACCTGATCGCAGACGGCCGCCTCGTCAACCTCGCCGCCGCGGAGGGACACCCCGCGATCGTCATGGACATGTCCTTCGCGAACCAGGCGCTCGCGGCTGAGTTCGCCGTGCAGAACGCAGGCAAGCTGGAGCGGAAGGTCTACGGGGTGCCTGACGAGATCGACCGCGAGATCGCGCGCCTGAAGCTGGCGACGATGGGGATCGACATCGACCAGCTCACGGAGGAGCAGGCGAAATACCTGGCCTCGTGGGACGAGGGGACTTAGAGCCCGAGCAGATCGTTCGCTTCGAGGAGGGCGACCCGCCCCGGGTCGTCCTCCTGGACCAACGCCGGCTACCGGACGAGGTCGTCGAGCTGGAATGCCGCTCGGCGCTCGAGGTCGCAGACGCGATTCGCACCCTCGCGGTCCGCGGCGCGCCCGCGATCGGAATCGCCGCCGCCTATGGACTTGCGCTCGCGGCGGCGCGCGGGGACGACCTCGGCGCGGCCGAGGAGCTGCTCGGCTCGGCGCGACCGACGGCGGTCAATCTGCGCTGGGCGCTCGAGCGGCTTCGCCACGACCCATCCGTCGAGCGAGCGCGCGAATTGCACGCCGAAGAGGTGGAACGTTGCCGGCGGATGGCGGCGCACGCCGCGACGCTGCTGCAGCCGGGCACGCGCGCGTTGACGCACTGCAACACGGGAGGTCTCGCGACGGGCGGCTACGGGACTGCGCTGGGTGCACTGCGCGCAGCCTGGGAGCGCGGACTGCTCGAGCGAGTGCTCGTCGACGAGACGCGCCCGCTGCTGCAGGGCGCGCGACTGACCGCCTTCGAGCTGGAGCGGCTTGGGATTCCGCACGCGGTGATCGCGGACAGCGCCGCGGGGTCGATGATGGCGGCCGGCGAGGTCGACTGCGTCCTGACGGGCGCCGACCGCATCGCGGCGAACGGCGACACGGCGAACAAGATCGGCACGTACGCGCTCGCCGTGCTCGCCCGCCATCACGGCATCCCGATGTACGTCGTCGCACCGACGTCCACGGTCGACTTGGGAACGCCGACCGGCGCCGAGATTCCGATCGAGGAGCGCTCGCCCGAAGAGCTGACCGCCCGGTTCGTCGCGCGCAATCCGGCCTTCGACGTCACGCCTGCCGGATTGATCTCCGCGATCGTCACCGAGCACGGCGTGCACCTCGCGCCGTACTCGGAGTCGCTCGCAGTGCTCGCATGAAGGCGCTGATCCTTGCAGCCGGCTATGCCACGCGGCTCCGGCCGCTGACCGAGTCCGTTCCCAAGCACCTGCTGCCGATCGGGGGCCGGCCGATGCTCGACTGGATCCTCGACAAGCTGCGCGAGACGAGCGCCGACGAGATCCATCTCGTCACGAACGCGCGCTTCGCGGACGACTTCCGGCGCTGGGCCGCAGGCAAGGACGTGATCGTGCATGACGACGCGACGACGTCCAACGAGGATCGCCTCGGGGCGATCGGCGACGTCCGCTTCGTGCAGCAGCAGGCCGACATCGACGACGATCTGCTCGTCATCGCCGGCGACAACCTCTTCGAGTACTCGCTGCGCGACTTCGAGGACTTCTGGCGCCGCAAGGACGGAAGCGCCGTCGCCGTCTACGACGTGGGCGATCTGGAGCTGGCCAAGCGATACGGCGTCGTCGACACGGACGCGGACGACCGGATCGTCGCGTTCGTCGAGAAGCCGCCGGAGCCCCCGAGCACGCTGGCGGCAACCGCCGCCTACCTGTACTCCCGCGAGCACGCCGCACGCGTCGAGGAGTACCTCCGCGAGGGGAATCCTCCCGACGCGCCGGGCAACCTCCCGGCGTGGCTCCACTCACGCGCGCCGGTCTATGCGTACCGCTTCGCCGGCGAGTGGTTCGACATCGGCGACCACCGGCAGCTGCTCGAAGCCGACAACTGGATGCGCCGCCGCGAGGGCTTGCCCACGCGCACCGCTTACTCGCCCTCGTAACGCAATCGGTGCAGTAACGACACGGCTCGCGCCGTACGGTGCGGAGCGGTGCTCGAGCTGCTTCTCCCTCAGCGCTGCGTCGTCTGCGGCCGCAGCCGCGTACAGCTTTGCCCTGCGTGCCGTCGGGCGCTGCCCCGGCTGGGATGGCCGTGCTGCGAGCGCTGCGGCGCGCCGGGCGCGTGGCCTGTTCGCCGCTGTGCCGAATGCGCCGGGCGGCGCCTGGCGTTCTCGTCCGCCCGTGCGGCGGTCGCCTACGACGAACGCGTTCGCAAGCTCGTCACGGCCTGGAAAGAGCGCGGCCTGCGCCGGCTCGCGGGCACGGCTGCCGAGCTCGTCGTGGAGGTCGTCGCGCCGCCGGAAAGCCACACGCTGACGTTCGTCCCGCCTGACCGTGACCGCACGCTGAAGCGCGGAGACCATCCGGCGCAGCGGCTCGCGCGCAACCTCGCCACGCAGTGGGAGCTGCCGTTCGCCAGCCTGCTCGGACGCGCGCGTCCGGCTGCGCAGCAGCGCGGGTCTTCACTCGCCGAGAGGCGGCGGAACGTGCGGGGCGCCTTCATGCCGACGTCGGTCGTGCCTCGGCGAGTCGTCCTCGTGGACGACGTGTACACCAGCGGCGCGACCGCGAATGCCGCGGCGTCGGCGCTCCGCAAGGCGGGCGCCCAGCGGGTGGAGGTCGTGACGTTCGCCCGCGCCCTGCGTGTCCGATAGTTGCGAGGATCTGCACGTGCCGGACGCGCCCCTCGAGATCCGTCCCGCGCGGGACGACGACCGGCTCCCGCTCGCGGTCATCTTCGCCGCGGTCGCCGAGGAGCGCGACGGAATCGCCACGGAGCCGCCCGTCGACGTCGAGGAGCGAGCGGCGAGCTGGACGCTCGACGGGACGCTCGTCGCGGTCGCCGACGGCGAGATCGTCGGGTCGGTACATGTCGACCGGAGCCGGCACGGGTTCGGCGAGATCGCCATGGCGGTCGCACGCGAGTGGCGCGGGCGCGGCGTGGGCTCGGCGCTGCTCGCGGCGGCGATCGAGTGGGGGCGCGAGCGCGGCCTGCACAAGCTGAGCCTCGGCGTCTTCGCGCACAACGCCGCCGCGATCGCGCTCTACCGGAAGTTCGGCTTCGTCGAGGAGGGGCGCCGTGTCAAGCACTACCGGCGCGCGACCGGCGAGCTCTGGGATGCCCTCGACATGGGGCTGCTGCTCTGACCTCGTTCGCCCGGGCGCTGCGCCTCCGCTAGGGTCCGGCAACGACCTGCGTTCCCCTACAGGAGGCCGGATGCGTCTTCAGGTGAAGGGCAAGAACCTCGAGGTCAGCGACTCGATTCGCAGCTACGCCGAGCAGAAGCTCGCGAAGCTGAACAAGCAACTCGCCAGCGAGGTGCAGGTCGAGCTCGAGCTGGCCGTGGAGAAGAACCCGTCGATCCGCGCCAACCAGGTCGCCGAGGCGACGATCTTCACCAAGGGACCAGTGCTCAGAGCCCGCGAAGCGACGAGCGACATGCGCGCCTCGATCGACGGCCTCACCGACAAGCTCCTGCGCGAGGTCAAGGCGTACCAGGAGAAGCGCCGCCGCGAGCCACGCCGGCGCGTCGACCACAACGGCCAGTGACGCTGTTTCGGCGGGAGCCGCTGCACGAGCGGCTCGCACGGCAAGGAGGGCTCGTCGAATCCGGTCGTGAAGACGTCCGCCCGCCGTGGGACAAGGCCGGCATCCACGGCGTACATCGTCCCCGCGAGTGGGACGAGGTCGTCGCGGTGCAGACCGACCTCCCCGGGGACGAGGCGCGCTTCGTCGCCCTTGCGGAAGAGATCGTGATCGACGAGGGTCCCGATGACGTGGAGGCACTCGCGGACCCGGTGACGCTCGATCCTCCGTTTCGCGCCGAGGCGCGGCGGACCGGCGAGCGCCTGTGGTCGGTTGGCGCACGCCGGATCGACGTGGTCGAGCTGCCCGGCCAGGCCGGCGACGAGCTCCAGCTCGTCTCCCGCGGCGGCTTCCGGGAGCTGACCGTGGACGGGGAGCGGGTCTTCGGCTCGATCCCGCAGCTGGAGCGGGAAGGCGACTTTGTGATCCGCGCCACGCGGCTCGCGGGGAGCCTTTGGGAAGTGGAGGCGTCGCTACTCTAGATCCATGGCTCAGAACCTCGGCTCCCTCGAAAAGGTCCTCCGCTTCGGCGAAGGCCGCCGCCTGAAGCGACTTGCCGAGCAGGGCGATTACGTCCTCTCGCTGCAGCCCGAGTTCGAGAAGCTCTCCGACGGCGATCTGCAAGCAAAAACCGCCGAGTTCCGGCAGCGGCTCGAGAACGGCGAGCCGCTGGAGGATCTCCTCTTCGAGGCGTATGCCGCGATCCGCGAAGCCTTCCGCCGCGATCGAGGCGTCGAGCTGTTCAAGGTGCAGGTGATGGGCGGGATCGTCCTCCACGAGGGCGACATCTCCGAGATGAAGACCGGCGAGGGCAAGACGTTCGTGGCGACGCAGCCGCTGTACCTGAACGCGCTCCCGGGCACCGGCGTCCACCTCGTCACGGTCAACGACTACCTGGCGAAGCGCGACCGCGACTGGACGGCATCCGTCTACGAACGGCTCGGCATGCGCACCGCCTACATCGAGAACATGATGCCGTTCGCCGAGCGGCGCGAGGCGTACGCCGCGGACGTCACCTACGGGACGAACTCCGAGTTCGGCTTCGACTACCTGCGCGACAACATGGCCGTGTCACTCGAGGGCGTCGTGCAGCGCGGGCACAGCTACGCGATCGTGGACGAGGTCGACTCGATCCTGATCGACGAGGCGCGCACCCCGCTCATCATCTCCGGCGAGCCGGAGACCGCCGCGAAGGTCTATTACGACTTCGCGCGGATCGCGAAGCAACTCGTCGGCGTCCGGGCCAAGCCGAAGTCGAAGCTGAACCCGACCGAAGAGGAGCCTGGGGACTACGAATACGACGAGAAGCACAAAACGGTCTCTCCGCGCGAGACGGCGATCGAGGCGGTAGAGAGGGCGCTGCGCATCGAGAATCTCTACGACCCGCGCAACGTGCAGCTCGTCAACCACCTGAACCAGGCGTTGAAGGCCGAGTCGCTGTACCAGCGCGACGTCGATTACGTCGTGCAGGACGGCGAGGTCAAGATCGTCGACGAGTTCACCGGCCGGATCATGGAAGGACGTCGCTGGAGCGAGGGCCTGCACCAGGCGGTCGAAGCGAAAGAAGGCATGGCCATCCAGGAGGAGAACGTCACGCTCGCGACGATCACGCTGCAGAACTACTTCCGCCTCTACGAGAAGCTCGGCGGCATGACCGGTACCGCCAAGACCGAGGAGAAGGAGTTCGTCGAGATCTACGGGCTGCACGTCGTCGAGATCCCGACGAATGTCCCGGTCGCGCGTGCCGACCAGAACGACTACATCTTCAAGACGAAGGACGCGAAGTGGAACGCCGTGGTCGGCGACATCGCCGAGCGGCACGGTGACGGCCAGCCGGTGCTCGTCGGCACGATCGCCGTCGAGACCTCCGAGTATCTCGCCCAGCTACTCGACCGGCGCGGGATCCCGCACAACGTCCTGAACGCGAAACAGCACGAGCGCGAGGCGGAGATCATCAAGGATGCGGGCCAGCTCGGCGCGGTAACGATCGCGACGAACATGGCCGGCCGCGGCGTCGACATCAAGCTCGGCGAGGGCGTGATCGACGCGGGCGGACTGTACGTGCTCGGGACCGAACGGCACGAGGCGCGGCGAATCGACAACCAGTTGCGCGGCCGGTCGGGACGTCAGGGCGATCCGGGCGAGACTCGCTTCTACCTCTCGGGCGAGGACGACCTGGTGCGCCTGTTCGCGGGTGACCGGATCAAGAACATCATGGAGCGCTTCAAGCTGCCCGACGATCAGCCGATGGAGGCGAAGATCCTCTCCAACCAGATCGAGGGCGCGCAGAAGAAGGTCGAGGAGCAGAACTTCGTCGCGCGCAAGAACGTCCTCAAGTACGACGACGTGATGAACCGGCAGCGCACCGTGATCTACGCGCAGCGGCGTGCGGTTCTCGAGGGTGAAGACCTGTCCCAGCAGGTACGTGGGTGGATCAGCGAGGTGGTGGAGCGCGTCGTCGACGCGTACACGGAGCCCGATTACGCCGAGGAGTGGGATCTCGACGGTCTCGTGAGCGCCATGACCGCGCTCTACGACACGGAGATCACCGTGCAGGAGCTGCGCGACGAGGTCGAGCTGGAGCGGAACGCGTTGATCGAGGAGTTCACCGACGACGCGCTGGACGAGTACACCGCACGCGACGAGCGCTTCGGCGCGGACGGCAACGGCGTGCCGATCATGCGCGAGCTCGAGCGGTACGTGATCCTCCAGGTCGTCGACACGCGCTGGCGCGAGCACCTCGAGAACATGGATTACCTTCGTGAGGGCGTGCACCTGCGCGCGTTCGCGCAGAAGGATCCGCTCGTCGAGTACACCGCGGAAGGGCACAAGATGTTCGAGGAGCTGAACGCGGCAATCCGGGAGGAGGTCGTGTTCACGCTCTTCCACGCCGAGATCGAGCCCGCCGAAGCGGCGGAGCTGGAGTTGGCGCAGGAGGGCACGGGGAACGGCCGGCTGCAGTACCAGCACGAGACCGCGGCCGGTGCCGACGCGATCGCAGCGGCCGGTGCGACGGCGACCACGCTCGGCGGCGGCGGCGGCTCGACCTCGACGGCGCCGACCGCCCCGCAAACGGTCGTCGCCGGCCCGCACGACAAGATCGGCCGCAACGATCCCTGCTGGTGCGGCTCCGGCAAGAAGTTCAAGAAGTGCCACGGAGCCTAGGCGTCTTCCCGTGACCGAACCGCACGTTCCGCTCGAGCAGCAACTCCAGGAGATCAGGGCCCAGCTGGACTGGGTCCGTGAGTACCTTTGACCCCGATGCGGTGGAACGACGCGTCGCGGAGCTCGAGCAGGAACTCCAGCAGCCCGGCTTCTGGGACGACCAGCAGCGTGCCGCGCAGGTCTCTGCCGAGCACTCCCGGCTGAGCAAGCGGCTCGAGCGCTACCGGCAGCTGCAGCGGGACTACGCCGACGCCGCAGAGCTCCATGCAATGGACGGCGAGATGGCCGCCGAGATCGAAGAATCGCTCGAGCCGCTCCGAGCCGAGCTCGAACGCCTCCAGGAGGAGGCGCTCTTCAACGGACAGTACGACGCGGGTGACGCGGTCGTGACCGTCCAGGCCGGAGGCGGCGGGACCGAAGCGCAGGACTGGGCGGAGATGCTGCTGCGGATGTACCAGCGCTGGGCGGAGCGCCGCGGCTTCAAGGTCGAGATGCTGGAGGCGAGCCCGGGCGAGGAAGCCGGGCTCAAATCTGCGACCATGATGGTGAGGGGCGAAAACGCCTACGGGACGCTGAAGGCGGAGCGCGGCACGCACCGGCTTGTCCGTCTCTCGCCGTTCGACCAGGCGCACCGTCGCCACACGTCGTTCGCAGGCGTGATCGTCTCGCCGCTCTTGGAGGACGACACCGAAGTCGAGATCGACGAAGGCGACCTGCGCATCGACACCTATCGCGCAAGCGGGGCGGGCGGCCAGCACGTGAACAAGACCGACTCCGCGGTGCGGATCACCCACATCCCGACGAACACGGTCGTCAGCGTGCAGAACGAGCGGTCGCAGTCCGCGAACAAGCAGACGGCGATGAAGATCCTGCGCTCGCGGCTCGCCGAGCTCGCCGAGGAGGAACGCGAGGCCGAGCTGGCGAAGGAACGGGGCGGAGCTACGAACATCGGTTTCGGCGGCGATGCGATTCGCAACTACGTCCTCCACCCCTATCAGCAAGCAAAAGATCGGCGAACGAACTATGAAATGGGAAACACGCAGGCGGTTCTGGACGGAGACATAGATGGGTTCATCCGCTCCTATCTCCTCTGGCGTGCGGCCCAGGAGGGTGGCTCCGGCGGGCCGGTCGGCTAGACTTCTGCTTTCCCGACCGGCGCGGCACACTCCCGCCCCTTCTTGAGACCGGTGCAGGACCTCGACCTCACAACGACCGAAACACCCCTAGCCACTCTCCCGACGAACGGGGCCGAGCCGGCCGCAGCCGCCTTCGCCGCGGGGGCGATGATCGTGTTCGAGGCGGTGGAGAAGGTCTACGAGCCGCACGTCACCGCGCTTCAGGACGTGTCGTTCGTGATCGAGAAGGGCGAGTTCGTCTTCATCGTCGGCGCCTCCGGCTCGGGCAAGTCGACGCTGATCCGGCTCCTGCTCAAGGAGCTGGAGCCGACCAGGGGGCGGATCACGGTCGGCGGCCGGGACCTGACGCGGCTCAAGCGCGGAAAGGTGCCGATGCTGCGGCGGAACATCGGCTGCGTCTTCCAGGACTTCAAGCTGCTCTCCGACCGCACCGCCTTCGAGAACGTCGCCTACGCGTTGCGCGTGCAAGGCGAGAGCCAAAACTCGATTCGGCGCAAGGTGCCAGAGGTGATGACGCTCGTCGGCCTCGCGGACAAGATGTCGTCGTACCCCGACCAGCTCTCGGGCGGAGAGCAGCAGCGCGTGTCGATCGCGCGCGCCGTCGTCAATCATCCGCCGCTCTTGGTCTGCGACGAGCCGACCGGCAACCTCGATCCCGACACGTCGGTCGGAATCATGCAGCTGCTCTACCGCATCAACCGCAGCGGCACGACGATCCTGATGGTCACGCACGACCGCGAGATGGTCGACAAGATGCGTCGCCGCGTGATCGCGCTCGAGGACGGGCGGCTGGCCAGAGACGAGCGCCGCGGCGGCTACGAATCCGAATGAGGTTCAAGGTGCTCACGGCGGAGGCCTGGCGGTCGCTGGCGGCGAACGCCTCGACGACGCTCGCGGCGACGATGACCGTCCTGATCGGGATGTTCCTGCTTGGACTGTCGATCGCGCTCGGCACCTGGGTGGTCTCGTGGTCGAACCACGTGAAGAAGGAGCTCGTCGTGCACGTTTACTTCTGCACGACGCTCTCCTGTGGAGAGAACGCGAGCAAGGTGCAGGAGGAGAAGATCGGCAACCTGATCGGGCAGTTCTCCGAGGTGAAGGACGTCAGGTTCGTCTCCAAGGAGAAGGCGCTCCAGATCATGCGCAAGCAGAACCCGGAGCTGACGCGCGGGCTGCCGACGAACCCGCTGCCCGACTCGTGGGAGGTGATCCCGAAGCGCGGCGAGGACGTGGAGGCGATCGCCGCGAAGATTCCGACCGGCCCGGGCACGGGGATCGAGAAGGTGAACTACGGCAAGAAGACCGCGAAACGGATCCTGCGTGTAGCGCGGGTGATCGAGATCGTCTTCCTGCTCGCGGTGGTCGTGCTGCTCGCGGCGTCGGCGCTGCTGATCGCGAACACGATCCGGCTCTCCATCTTCTCGCGCCGGCGTGAGATCGAGGTGATGAAGCTCGTCGGAGCGACGAACTGGTTCGTGCGCGGCCCGTTCATGCTCGAGGGGTTGATCTGCGGCCTCGCCGGCTCGGCACTTGCGGTCGTGCTCCTGATCCTCGGCAAGGAGATCGCGCTGCCGGCGATCCTGGGTCACATCGACGAGTCGAGCGACGCGCAGGCTCTGGCGTTCTTCTGGAACGCGCTGATCCTGCTCGGCTTCGGCCTGCTGCTCGGTGCCGCGGGTTCCGGCGTCACCATCCGCCGCTTCCTCCGCGTCTAGCTCCTCACGCCCCTGGCCGCCGCGGGCCGCGCTCCGCGCGACCGGCGCGGCGCCAGGAACGCGAGAGATCGGGCTCGATATCCGTATGAGGCCCGCTCTATACTCCGCCCACCGGTGCGGCGCACCCTTACTTCGGCTGCGGTCACCGTCGCGCTCGTCGGCGCCTTCGCCGTCGGGCTGTCGCTGACCCATCGCGGCTCGACGCCCGCCGGAGCCGACACGGTCCTCGCGCAGGTGCGCGCGACGTTGCTGCAGAGCTATTACCGTCCGGTGCCGGCCAACGTGCTCCAGCAACCGAGCATCTCGGCGATGATCTCGGCGCTCAACGATCCCTATACGGAGTACCTCGATCCGACGCAGTTCAGGCTGCTCCGGCGCGAGACGCGATCGAGCTACCCCGGCGTCGGCATCGGTCTACTGCCTGCGCCGGGAGGGCTCCGAGTCGTGCGCACGAAGCCCGGCCCGGCCGAGCGGGCGGGAGTGCGCGCGGGCGACCTGATTCTCTCGATCGACGGCTGGGAGACCGCCGGCGCCGCGTTCGAGCAGTCGGTGCGGCGAATCCTCGGCCCGGAGGGCTCGACCGTGCGGCTGCGCATTCGGCGCGGCAAGCGCGTGTTCTCGGTGGACGTGATCCGCGCACGGATCTCCGCCCCGTCAGTGCAGTCCCGGCTGCTCGTGGCGGGAAAGCTCCGCATCGGCTATGTGCGGCTCTCCGCGTTCCGCCTCGGAGCGGCGCCCGTTCTGAGGTTGACCATCGGGAAGCTGCGGCGGGCGAACGTCGCCGGGATCGTGCTCGACCTGCGCGGCAATCCGGGCGGCGTGTTCGATCAGGCCGTCGCGGTCTCCTCGCTCTTTCTCGACGGCGGTGTGATCGTCACGCTCGTGAGCGCGCATCAACGGCATACCTATTCGGCAAGCGGCGGACACGGCGCGCTCCAGTTGCCCCTTGTGGTCCTCGTCGACCGCGACAGCGCCAGCTCCGCCGAGATCGTCGCCGCGGCGCTGCACGACAACCGTCGCGCGATGCTCGTCGGCGAGCACACCTTCGGCAAGGGACTCGTGCAGACGCTGCGTCCACTGCCGAACGGCGCCGCGCTGCGGCTGACGACCGCGCGCTACCTCACGCCGACCGGCCGCGACATCAACCTGCGCGGCATCTACCCGGACCTCGTGGCCGTCGACGATCCCACGACGCAACCCGACGAAACCCTCGAGACAGCGCTCCAGCTCTTCCTGCGCTGACCCGGGCGAATCGCACGCGTCCGCTCCGGCCCGGTCCACGTGCCAGGCACGCTTGAGGGAGGTCGAGGGTTTGCAACGAGACTCGGACACGATCGTCGTCGAAGTCGCACGGCGCGGAAAGCTCGTCGTCGGCGAGCCGTACTTCACGCCCGGGGCTCCGATCATCCTCGACCGGAAAGGCCTCGGTGACGCCGCCCGCCCCGGCGACCTCGTCGTCGCACGCCGCGGCCGCGGTCGCGCGAAGGTCACGGAGGTCCTCGGCCCGTCCGACCGGATCGAGACCGTGCTCGAGGCCCTCCTCGTGGAGACCGGTGCGCTCCAGGAGTTCGAGCCGTATGAGCCGCCCTCGCCCAGCGCCGCTGGACGCACCGACCTGCGCGATCTTCCGACGATGACGATCGACCCGGAGACCGCGAAGGACTTCGACGACGCACTGTCGATCGGCGACGACCGGGTCTACGTGCACATCGCCGATGTCTCCGCGTTCGTCCCTGCCGGCTCGCCGCTCGACCACGGCGCCGCCAGCCGCGGCTTCTCCACATACGTGCCCGGGCTCGTCGCGCCGATGCTGCCGCACGAGCTTGCGGACGACCTGTGCAGCCTCCGCCCGTACACCGAGCGCTTCACCGTCACCGTCGAGTTGCCGCTGGCCGACGGCGCACCGACGTTCTACCGGTCGCTGATCCGGAGTGACGCCCGCCTCAGCTACCCGCAGGCGCAGCGGATCATCCAAGGCGACGAGGAGTTCGTCCACGCCGGAGCGCTGAGCCGCCTCGACGAGGTCGCGCGCGACGTCCGCAGCCGGCGCTTCGCCCGCGGTGCGCTCCGCATCGAATCGCCGGAGATCTCGTTCGAGTTCGACGGGCGCGGCGGCGTCGCACGCGCCTTCCGCGAGTCCGAGCCGCAAGCACACGCACTGGTCGAGGAGTTCATGATCCTCGCGAACGAGGCCGTCGCGCAGCTGCTCGCTTCGCGCAACCGCGAAGCGCTGTACCGCGTGCACGAGACTCCCGACCCGCAGTCCGTCGCGCTCCTGCTCGCGAAGCTCGCGGACCTGAAGGTCCCGACACCGCCGGCGCCGGAGCCCGAGCGGATGACGCCCAGCGACGCGGCCGCGCTCGCCGCGCAGACGAGCGAACGCGTGACGGAGTACGTCCGCCAGTCAGGACGGGGTCGCGAAGCATTCCCCGCGCTCGTGCTCCGCTCACTGAAGCAGGCGCGCTACGACCCGCGCAACCTCGGGCACTCCGGCCTGGCCAGCCCCGCCTACTGCCACTTCACCTCGCCGATCCGCCGTTATCCGGACCTCGTCTGTCACCGCGCCCTCCTGAGCGAGCTCGGCCTGGCGGACGAGCCCGTGCCGCCCGACCTTCCCGAGCTTGCCGCGTACGTCTCTGTGCGGGAACGCGAAGCCGCGCTGGTCGAGTATCAGGCCGACGAGATCTGCCTCGCGTGGCTGCTCGACTCCGTGCTGTTCGAGCGGGGCTGGGAGGAGCCCTGGGAGGGCGAGATCATCGGCGTGATCGGGTCCGGCATCTTCGTCCGCTTCGGGGACGTCTTCGAAGGCTTTCTGCCGGCCCGGCGGCTCGCGGGCGACTGGTTCGAGCCGACGCCGCTCGGCACGGCGCTCGTCGGCCGCCGGGGCGGCGGCACGTTTCGCCTCGGCGACACGATCGCCGTCAAGGTGGAGCGGATCCAGCGAGCCGAGGGGAAGGTCGAGCTGCGGCCGGCGCAGGAGAGACGGGAGGCGCAGCTCAAGGGCACCTAGCGCGGTCAGCCGCACGAGGCGTGAGGTTCGATGCTCCGAGGCGGATATGCGAGTGTCACACCGCCGAAGGAGGAAGAGAGATGAAGAGGCTCCTGCTCGTGCTCGCGGCGGCCCTCGCCGTGCCCGGCGGGGCGGCCGCCAAGGAGGTGCAGTCCGTCAGCGTCTGCGGCGCAAACGGCTGCAAGGCGGTCCCCGGGGTCGTCGCTGCGTTCCGCGACACGTTCGAGGGGCAGGGCACGGCGAACGAGCCGCGGACCGTCCTCGACGCGGTCACCGTCGCGCCGTTCTACAAGGTCGGGATCAAGATCCGCGGCGACGAGACGCGAACCTTCTCGCTGGTCATGTGGTACGTGCGTCCAAACCTGATCCGTTTCTCGGGCGGGCTGCGCGACACGCTCTCGGAGCCGTTCAAGGAGGTCCCCGCGTCGCTGGCCGCACAGCTGGAATCCGCCACGCAGTCTTTGCGTCCCTGGCCGGCCCCGCGGGTGATGAAGGCGTACGTGAACGACAAGGTCGTCGCGAATCCTCGCCCGTACATCGGTCTGTTCGGACAGCGCGCGAGCACCGATGCGACGACCGACAGCGGAAACGGCTTCGTCAATATCGCGCTCACACCAGACCGCCCGAATCCGTGGTTCGCATCCGGCGTGTCGCTCCTGTACCTCAACAGCGCACAGGCCCTCTTCCTCGCGAAGCCGCTGCACGTCGAGGACGACCTCGCCGACCTGATCGCGCACGACGCGAACATGCGCAGTCCGGTGAGCTCATCCGGCTGGCGTTCGGTCAAGCGCGGCATCCTGATCGGCTGGATCCCGGTCGCGGCCGCGATCGGCCTCGCCTACGTGCGCCGACGGCAGCGCCCGAGCTCGGCCTGAGGGGTGCAGGGTGACGAGGAGCGGACGTTCAGGCGCTATCAGCGCGACTTCGATGCACTCTTCCGCGCGCACTACCCGGAGATCGTCCGTTACCTCGCCGCCCGCCTCGGCTCACGCGACGCCGCGGCGGACGTCGCCGGAGACGTGTTCGTCGCGGCCTACAAGCGCGCGCCGCTCCTTCACTGGCGAGGCAAGCCGATGCTCGCCTGGCTGTACCGGGTGGCTTCCAACATGGCGGCCGACTACGTGAGGAAAACGGCACGAGAAGTGGCGGTAGCCGACGTGCCGGAACGCCTGGTGACGGAGGAGGACACATTCGCGGAGCGCGAGGCGGTCGCGCGCGCAATGCGTGGGCTTCCGTCCGACTATCAGCTGGTCGTACACCTGCGCCTCGTCGAGGGGTATCCGTTCGACGAGGTCGCACGCGTGATGGGACGGAAGGTCGGCGCGTGCCAGATGTTGATGCTCCGCGCAGGCCGCGCCCTGCGCGAGGCGCTCGAGCAAGAGGGGATTCATGCCCGAGCTTAGGGAAGAGCTGACGCGCGCAGGCGCGACCGAGCGCGAAGCAGCAGAGCTCGCCGCGCTGCTCGAGCGGGCCGCCGCGCCGGCGCGGCTCGAAGTCACGCGGGCAGAGATCGAGTCGGCTCTCGCGCGGTCGCGTCCGGCGCGCACGCCGCTGCGTATCCGTCGGCTCGCGCTTGCCGGGGCCGTCCTCGCCGCTGCGGCGCTCGTCGGAATCCTCGTCCTCCCGTCGCGGCAGCAATCGGTGCAGGCGCGCGCGCTCGACGCACTCGGCGGCGACAACACCGTCTTGCATCTTCGCGAGGAGGTGTTCGCGCGCGTGCCCGGAGTCTTCGGGACGACCACGCGCGACGTATGGTTCGACGCCGCCCGCGGTCGCGTTCGCTGGGTCGATTTCGGGGCGGAGGGAACCGCCATCGCCGACACGCTCGTCACGCCCAATCGTTTCGACCGCGTGCTGTCGAACCAGCGTGTGCACCTCTTCGGGGCCACATGCGGGGGAATCGTCTTCGGTTGCGCACAGGTGCTCGATCCCGTCTCCCGCTACCGCGAGATGCTGCGTACCTCTGACGCACGGCCCGTGCGCACGACCTTCGGCGGCCGATCGACCTACCGGTTCGAGTTGCCGTTGCAACGAGGTCTCGACCAGCTCGTCTACGTGGACGTCGAGACGTTTCTCCCGCGGACGATCATCTGGCGCGAGCGCGATCCCGGCGGACGCGTCCAGGTCGTCTCGACGATCGACGTGACCGACGTCGAGCGCGTTGCCCGCGACGACGCTCCCGTCCGGATCTTCGCTCGTCCGCAGGGCGGCAGGCTGGTCCGGATCGCGCCGGCCGGAAGGCTCGTGAGCGTGACACCGCGCACGCGCAGTCAGGTGCACGGAGCGTTCTGGCTCGGGCCCAAAGGCGTGCAGTCGATCGTCGCTCGGCGCTACGAGCGAGGGACGACGATCGTCGTCCGCTATCCGGCCTTCGAAGTGTGGACGTATCGCGCCGTTCCGGGCGAGCTCCTCGCCTCGCGTTTCGGCGAGACGAAGACGGTGGACGTCGGCGGCCGGCCGGCGACCTTCGCGTTCCTCGACGGACGGGTGGCACTCGTTCGGGACGGCGCTCCGAGTGTCGCCGTCATCAGCGTGACGTCGAAGGAGGCGCTCTTCGATGCGCTGAGCAAGGTGCGGCCCCTGCGCTAGCCTGGCTCGGCCATGGCCGGGGAGAAGCTCATCACCGAGAACCGTAAGGCGCGGCACGACTACAACCTGCTCGAGCGCTACGAGGCTGGAATCATCCTCACGGGCACCGAGGTGAAGTCGCTGCGCGAGGGCCGGGCGACGCTGCAGCAGTCGTACGCCGACGTGCGCGGCGAGGAGGTCTGGCTGGTCGGCGCGCACATCGCAGAGTACGCGCAGGGCAACGTCAACAACCACGATCCGGATCGGGACCGCAAGCTCCTGCTGCACAAGCACGAGATCGCCTCCCTGATCGGCAAGGTGCGCGAGCGCGGGTTCACGCTCGTGCCGACGCGGATGTACTGGAAGAACGGCAAGGCGAAGGTCGAGCTCGCGCTGGCGAAGGGCAAGGAAGTACGCGACAAACGGCGCGACATCGCCAAGCGCGACGCGGACCGGCAGATCGAGCGGGCGCTCAAGTCGCGGCGCTAGTGCGCTGGAGCACGATCCGCGAACGGGTGTTTCCCGTACCCTGGGCGACACCGAGAAGGAGGGGTTCAATGCTTCGCGTTCTGACGATCGCCGCGGTGATCGTGACCGGCGCAGCCCTTGCCACGGGTGCGTCGCCGGCAACGCAAAAGACGTTCCCGGAGACGATCAACCTGCCGCAGGGCTTCCGCCCGGAGGGAATCGAGGTCGGAAAGGGCACGACGTTCTACGTCGGCTCCGTTGCCACGGGAGCGCTGTTCCGCGGCAACTTGCGCACGGGCGCGGGCTCCGTGTTCGTTCAGGGAGGCAGCGGCCGCAGCGCGACGGGAATCGAGCTCGACAGTCACGATCGCCTGTTCGTGGCGGGCGCGGCGACGGGAAAGGCGTACGTCTTCAACGCCAAGACCGGAGCCGAGATCCGCACGTACACGCTCGCGACCGCGCCGACGTTCATCAACGACGTCGTCGTCACCGGCTCGGGCGCATACTTCACGGATTCGCAGAAGGCCGTCCTCTACCGCATCCCGATCGGCTCCGGCGGAGCGCTCGGAGACGCGCAGACGATCCCGCTCAGCGGCGACTTCGAGCTCAAGCCCGGCTTCAACCTGAACGGCATCGATGCGACCCCGAACGGGAAGACGCTCGTCGCCGTCCAGTCGAACACCGGGTTGCTGTTCCGCATCGATCCGCAGACCGGCGTGACGCACCAGCTCTCCCTCGGCAGCGAGAGCGTGCCGAACGGCGACGGGATCCTACTCGACGGCAAGACGCTCTACGTCGTCCAGAACCAGTTGAACCGCGTCGCCGTCATCGCGCTCGCGGCAGATTTGTCCTCCGGCCGTGTCGTCACACGGCTGTCCGACCCGGATTTCGACGTTCCGACCACGATCGACGATTTCGGGCGCCGGCTGTACGCGGTCAATGCCCGCTTCGGCGTTGCGAACCCGGCATCCGCCGCGTACCAGGTCGTGCAGTTCCGCAAGCCGAGGGGACGGTGAGAACCGTTAGGGTCGTCCGCGGAGAGTCATCGAATTCCTGAGGGGGAATGTCATGCTCCGATTCGCCTGGGTTGTTGCTGCCCTTTCCCTCGTGGGGGTCGCGCTCGTGGCCGCCACACCCGCCGCGTCGCCGAACTTCCCGACGCGGATCGACCTGCCGACGGGCTGGCGCGCTGAGGGGATCGCGGTCGGCCGAGGACACACGTTCTACGCCGGCGACACGCTCACGGGCGCCGTCTACGCCGGCGACCTCCGCACAGGCGACGGCTCGGTCCTCGTACCGGGTGCGACCGGCAGGAGCGCGTTCGGCGTCTTCGCGGACAACCGCGACCGCCTGTTCGTCGCGGGGGGTTCGACCGGCAAGGCGTTCGTCTACGACGCGTCGACGGGTGCGCTGATCAAGGAGTACACACTCGCTCCGACCGCGCCGAGGTTCATCAACGACGTGACCGTCACCAACGACGGCGCCTACTTCACGAACACCGCGGGGGATCCGGTTCTGTTCAAGATCCCGATCGCCCCGAACGGCGAGCTGGGCGACTCCGCGGAGACGCTGACACTCACCCCTGCCGTGGCCGGGGGGAACGGCATCGAGGCGACGCCGGACGGGAAGACGCTGATCATGGTGTCGATTACCCTGAGCAAGTTCTTCACCGTCGACCCGGCGACGGGTGCGACGCACGAGATCGTCCTCGACCAGCCGGTACTGCGCGGGGACGGGCTGATCCTCCAGGGCCGCACGCTCTACGCCGCGGAGAATCTGCCGAGTGCGGCGGTTCCCGGTGTACCCGGCGCGGTCGCGGAGATCGAGCTGTCACCGGATCTGAGCACGGGGCACGTCGTCGGGCGCCTCAACAACGCCGACGATCCGCTCGTCAATCCGGCGACGATCGATCGCTTCGGCCAGCTGATCTATGTCATCAGGCGGGACGCACCGGCGCCTGCTCCTCCGGCATTTCACCTGACGCGGCTCGACGAGCACTGATGCTCTGTAGGGCGGCGCGTCCCTCCCGGGCGCGCCGCCCGACCGCGGCTACAATGTGGCTTCACATACGGGGGCGACCTGGTTTCGACGTGGTCGGTTCTCCGGCAGAGCTGCAAGCCGAGGTCCGGGAGGCCTCGTTAAAAACCCGGAACCAATGCAAGTGCGAATAACGAACTCGCACTCGCCGCCTAACCTAGTTAGGTGACGCGGCGGCCCGAGCTGGGCCCGTGGCTCGGATCCCGCCGACAACGAACGGGCTGGCGCCGAAGGAAAGCCAATCGCCGGAGGCGCGAGACCGAAGGATGGCTGGCCCGGCGGTAGGGCGGCTGCACCCCGGCCGTCCGGGCGAGATTGAAAGGGCAGCCTAAGCTTGTAGATGCTCTGACCGGTGCGCCCACGGACGCGGGTTCGATTCCCGCCGCCTCCACCTTTCCCTCGCACCGCTTTGCGGGCGCGGCTCCGCCGCGTCGCTCTCGCTTTCCTGCTCGGGCCTAAGCCCGAAGTGCAAGCACTTCGGGCGGGTTCGGTTTCTACGGCGCGAGGTGAGTGGGCGATGTCGGGCGAATCCCGCCATCGCGGCCCGTGTTGCAGTGCAAGACCTGACCCCGGTTTTCCCCTGAGCCGGGGATCGTGTTGCCCTCACTAATCTTGTTTAGTGGTCGCTGCGCAGCTCGTGCGAGAAGAACAGCGGCTTTCCCTGGAGCGCGGAGTCGGCGAGGCTGTACACGACGACCCTCGACTCGTCGATGTACTCGATCGCGTCGACGTTACTGTGCGCGGCGATCATGAGGTACCTGACGACGCCATCCGAACGGTTCTGGACCTCATGGGCACCCGCAGCTCCGACCGGGAAGTGGACGACCTCCCCCTCTTTCAGCTGCCGCTCGCCGTCAGGACTCCGCAGCGTCGGCTCGCCGCGCAGCACGAGCAGCATCTCCTCGGCCGTGTGATGCGTGTGGTACTGCGGCGAGCGCGCGCCCGGATCGAGCTCCCAGACGGCGCAGACGAGCCTCGTCCCGGGCGGACGTTCGAGTAGGCGCTCGCCGCGAGTCCCTGGACCCCACTCCTCGGCGGGCTTGCACTCGGCCTTCCAAACGTTCGACGGCGCGGCCACCGCGTATCATCCTAAGCCAGGCGAACCGCCTACCCTGTGTCTCCGTCTTCCGGCTCGGCGTCGCTCGTACGTCCGGCTGCGGCCTCGGCGGTTTGGTTTGCGCAGGAAGAGCGATTTCGTCCTCCCGATGCTGTTCGAGCCAACGCGCGTAGGCGTCGATCGCGGCCTCGAGGTCGGTTTGGTCGCGGTGGCCGCAGATGCCGAGCGTCGTGTTGAGGTCAGCGTGGCCAAGCGCTTGCGAAGCGGCGTCGATGCCTGCGACGCGGCGCAGTTCGGTGGCAAAGGTGTGGTCGCCGGACGTACGGGGACCTTGATCCCGAAGTTCAGGCCACCTTACTAGACCTGAGCTTCGTGACCTTTACGACGAACGTCAGACTGGCGCGTCCCAGCTTGCCCACGACGCGCCAACAGCCCACCGTGGGGAACGTGAGTCCGCTCGGTTGGAAGCCCAGAGCGCCGTAGCCGTCGGGAACATCGGCACGCAGCGGTGGGTCCGATGCGTCGAGCCTCTGTCCCCTGATGACGAGCTTGCGCCGCAGGCCGCGCCACCAGCCGAGCTTCGCCGCGATCGAGCCGTCCGGATTGATGGTGGCCATCGCCCCGCCGTCCGGCAAGATTCCAGCGAGCAGCGTGCCGTGCGGCCAGTACAGATGGGCTCGAAGGAACGCGTTGCCGTAGTTGAAACCCGCAGCGGTGAAGCCCGCTCCGCGCGGCACTGTCCGACTTGGAAGCGTCACCGGGCATGATCCGGCGGTCTTCGAAGATGGAGCAGACTCAAACTTCTCCGCGCAGCCCGCGAGCCCAAAAGCTAGAGCGACCGACGCCACAAGCGTCCGGACCATGGGCAGGTTCCCTTCTACGTTACGAGGAGATCATTCTCGTTTACACCGAACAGGCCTCACACGTTCCTCGACGGCTGTTCGTCTTCGGCGTGAGTTTGGTGCGCGTTGCCGGGCGAAGCCCGCAGCGCTTCTGGTCGCTGAGGTTCAGACATGAGCAAGTACCAGGTCAAGCGGCCGAGGCACTTGGGTGAGATCAAGCGCCTCGACGAGCAAACGCGCGTAGCGGATCTTCCGTCTGCCGCCGCTGCCCATGAAGCGCCGAAGCTGCTCTTCAGTGGTCCGTCCCTGCCACGCAGCCTGCTTCTGGAGGGTGCGGAAGGGTCGAAGCTCTTCCTGAGCGTCAACGACCTGTTCCACGGAGGCGGCACCAAGAGCGCGGATCAGCTCGTCCTCTAGGTCTGCGACGCACACGTAGAAACCGAGTCGTTCCATATCGGCGCGAGTTAGGTTGGAGCCGAGGCCGGCCCGCTCGAGACCGCGCTGGAACTCGCTCTCCTCTGCGGCGTCACAGAGACCCGCCAGCCTGACGTCAAGCCCCTGAGGGCCGAAGAGATTCAGGAACCTCGTTATGGACTGCGCACCTCCAATTTGCACAACGGAAATGCCCTCAGCGTCAAGATTCCGACCGCGGCGCTCAGCGAGCGCCTTGAGCGCGCACTGGTCGCTGATCCCTTCAACGAGAACGACCGCACGCGACTCGACGCCTGCGGCCAACGCGTGTGATGCGGCAACAAGTGGAGCACCACTACCGATAGCCGCCGCTTCGGCGTCTGTCAGGCGAAATCGCTGCTTCTCGGCCACTTCCCGTATCTTCACAGCTCACGGGCAGCGCGCCCGTGGCCATTCGAGCAACGAATCAGTGACCGTTGCGCGGCGAGCGGGGTCTTTCCGCAGAGTCTCAGCTAGCTACCCGCGAGATCGGGTTGCCGTCATTCGTCATCGGCGGCCTGCTGATTCCGCTCGTCGCGACGGGTTGGCGCGTCGCGCAGGGAGTCGCGTTCACCACCTGGTGGGTCGCTGCGATCGCGAGCCTGTTCATGGTGCTCGTCGTCGTCAGCGCATCGTGGATCATCCTTCGTGGGGCCGCGATGGCGAGCCGGCGCATCCGCCTCTGCGCTCGTGCAGCGCTCGAAGATCTCTGGCGGACGGTCGGCTACTGCGGAACACCGCCGACCGACGAGAGTCGCAAGTTTGCGACGGTCGCGATCGCGCTTACGGTCTGTGCTTGGATCGTCGTTCCCGCGGCAGTCGGGGTCGCGCTGGCCACGTAGTAGTAGCTATCCACGCAGCGTCGCCCCTCGATGTCTGCGCTGACCACCGCCCTGTGACAGCCAGTAGCGCACCACCGCACGGGCCTCCTCATGCGGGTAGCGCTCCGTGAGCGCAGCGACCAGTCTGCGGATACACCTCTGATGTTCAAACAGGAACTCGACGCTCGCCGTAGGAAGCGTGTTCGCGAGGCAATAGCTCTTAGAGAGTGTTCGCGAGGCAATAGCTCTTAGAGAGTTAGTGGGGGAGACGCCAGGCTGCGGTGTCGATGCCGCCTGGGAGTGTGTACCGAAACTGCCGCAAGCGCGTCGTGTTCGGCACGATCCAGCCCATCTAGGCCGTCCACGTCTCTCGCGGGCGGAGCGTGAGACCGTGGTTGAGGTCCGGTGGCAGGACCGGCCACGGCCGGACGAGGCTGCCGTTCAGGCGGCTCGTCGAGTCGTAGATCTCGCCGCGTGCGTCCACGAGCTCGGCTTCGGACCTTTCGTCGACGATCAGCGCGGGCGGCTCGCCCGTGGCCGTGACGACGACTGTGCCCGGTCAAAATGCGCGCCTCACCTTCAGCGGGAACGCGGGGCAGCGGGTGAGTCTCAAGCTGAGCGCGGGGACGATGGCGCAGGAGAAGGTGTCGTTGTTGGCGCCGGACGGGTCGACGGTCTTTTCCTCGACCTTCGCCAACACCGGCTTCGTCGACGTGCGGACGCTGGCTACGAGCGGCGGCTACATGCTCGTGGTCGATCCGGCCGCCGCAAACACGGGATCGCTGACGCTCAACCTGTACGACGTGCCGCCGGACGTGGCGGGAACGATTAGTGCAGGCGGCGCCGCCTTCACCGTCACGACGACCGCTCCTGGACAGAACGCGACCGTTGTCTTTTCAGGCAACTCAGGTCAGCGAATCAGCCTTGCGTTGAGCGCGGGAACGATGGGTCAGGAGAAGGTGTTCTTGCTTGCGCCGGATGGTTCGACGGTCTTTTCCTCGACGTTCGGCAACAGCGGCTTCGTCGATGTGCGGACGCTGGCCGCGGCCGGAAGCTATGCGCTCGTAGTCGACCCGATCGGCGCGAATACGGGCTCGCTGACCCTCGCCCTGTACGACGTTCCGCCGACACGTCGTCGACGATCAGCGTTGGGGGTGCGCCCGTGATGGTGAGGAGCACGGTGCCTGGCCAGAATGCGGTGCTCACCTTCGGCGGGAACGCGGGCCAGGCGGTGAGCCTGAAACTCTCCGCCGTCACGATTTCGAGCACCAGAGTCTCGATCCTCAACCCGGATACGTCGACGCTCGTCGCTCCGCGGACCTTTGGAACAGCGGGAGGCACAGTGACGGTGACATTGCCGAGCGCCGGCACGTACACGATTGTCGTCGACCCGCAGGTGAGCGCGACGGGAAGCATGACCCTCACGCTTACGTAGGTTCCAGTCACTCCCGACAGGCCGCGCAGGCATTGCCGGGTAGGGATGAAGAAGGGGCGCCCTTGCGGCGCCCCTTCCGGTTCGAGTCGCGTTCCCGCGCTAGCGGGCGCGTGAGATCTCGTAGATCGCCCCGTTCGAGATCGAGACGACGAACAGGTTGCCGTTCGGCCCTGTCTCGATGTCGGTCGTCACGCCGAAGTCTCGCCCGATGAGCAAGCTCTCGCTCTCGGTGAGGTCGTTCTTCGCGTTGTTGTCGGCGACCCTGTCCTCGAGGCGCGGGTCGTCCGTGGCGATGCGCGCGCGGTTGCCGGTGAGGTTGAAATGGAACAGGTATCCGCCGACCGTGAGCGGCGTCGCCGCACCGACGAACAGATCACCCTCGAACTGAGCCCCGAGGCCCCGGCCACGGACGAAGCCGATTGCCGCCGGCGGGACCGCCCACTTCCAAGCGAATTCCGGATCGCTGTAGTGCGAGCCGGGCAGCGCAACGAGGCGAGAGAGAGCCTCCGCGGGACTGTTCGCGATGTTCGTCGGCGGCCAGCGCAACTGCTGCAGGTTCGCGGCTCCGAACGTCGTCTCGATCTGCTTGAACTGAGAGAGCCGCGAAACGGGCCCCATGATCTGCACCCAGCCTCCGTTCATGCCCGGCTCGACTCGGTTGAGCTCGTCGAAGGAGTCGTCACCGTTCTGCTGGTCCCAGAGGTTCCCGGAGAGCGGATCGAAGGCGAGCCCAAAGCTGTTGCGAACGCCGTAGGCGAAGATCTTCTGGATGTTCGCCCCCACCTCTCCGCCGCGCGCAGCGCCGGCGGCGAAGAACGGGTTATCGGTCGGCGTCGTGCCGTCGTCGGTCAGGCGCAGTACGACACCGCTCAGATGAGCGTTGTCCGGTTCAGGCCCACCGAACTGATCGTCTGCATTCGGCGGTGTCGGCCCGTCCAACAGGTTCTGCAGTTGGCCGCGACGGCCCTGGTCTCCAAAGATCACGTAGAGCTTGCGGTCGGGTCCGAACGCGATCACACCGCCGTTGTGGTTGCCGCGCGGCGGCTGCGCCTGATCGCCCTGGTCCGGCGGCTGCGGCGCTCCATCGTTCTGGAAGGCGCGGAGCATGATCAAGTTGCGGTCGAAGGTCAACGTCGACCCGTTCCACACGAACCTGTCCACGCGGTTGCCGAGCAGCGGCACCTGGAGGATGTTGCTCGTATCCGCGCCGAGCATGTTCGCGTCCAGACACCTCTGCTCGTCCGGGAAGAACGGATCGATCGGAGGCGCCGTGCTGCGGCAGGTCCAGTAGAGGTAGACCCCGTGGTTCGTCGCGAAGTCCGGGTGCAGCGCGATCCCGAGCAGGCCGCGCTCGGAGGCGTTGTTGACCGAGAGGTCGAGCGCGACGCCCTGAACGACGCCGTTCGTGACGCGCAAGACCTTTCCGGTGTTCTTCTCGAGCACGAGCATGTCGTTCGGCCCGAGGAACGCGATGCTGCTTGGTGTCGTGACACCCGAGACGACGGTGCTGACCGTGAGGCTTGGGTCGAGCATTGTCGGGCCGGCCTGCGAAGCCTGTGCCTGGGCGCCTCTCTGCGCGGGTCCCGCATGTGCGGACGCGCCCGCCAGGAGGACGACGGAGGCGATGACGAGCGAAGCCCCGAATTTCATGGTCCCTCCTCTCCTCTGCGCTTGTCCGTGTAATCGGAGAGGAAATACGACTGCCGAGGCGATCTGGATTTGCTCGTTGGCCAGGGCGATGACGGCGCGCTGCTGCTCAGCGCGAGAGCTTGCGAACCGCGTCGCCTCGCCGGACCGTCCCGCTCTGGACGACCTGTGTATTGATGCCGCGCAGGTTGAGCGCGACGCCCTCTGGCGAGTTGACGAGCTCCCGCGCCTCTGCGCCGTAGCGTTCGGTGAACTTCCCGCAGCCGAGGTGCGGGAGATCGGACACTTCGACAACCGCGGAGCCGATCTGCACTCGGGTTCCGGGTGGGAGGTTCTCGGCGCTCAGATCGAAGTCGACGTAGAGTTGATCGCCGGCGAGCGCCCAGCGCTCGTGGTCGCCCGCGATCAGCGACGCGGCGCGGGCGTTCATGAGCGTCAACTGCGCTTTCGGATTGGGCCTCTTGCCGCGCGCGCCCCACGAGTCGCCGACCAGTCCGCGCTCGACGTCCAGCTCGGCCTCCCCGAGCGTTTCGCGTTCGCCGACCGCGGGTCGCCTCGCGATCAGCTCGACCGTTCCGTCGTCGTTCGGGGACGCACGGACCTCGTCGAGCCCGGCCTGAAGATGCTGGGCGGTCGTGATCACGGCGTGCATCGTACGCGGCGAAAGGCATCAGCTCAGCTCGGTCGAGAGTCCGAAGAGGCGAAAGAGCTCCGGGTCGCCCGCGAAGCCGGTGATTCCCGCGATTCGGTGGCCGTCGAGGGCGAACACCATGATTCCGTAGGCGCGTAGCGGCCCCGCAGCGGACTCCTGGACGTAGGCGGCAAGAGCCGGTTGGCCGTTCGCGTGCGCCGGCAGCAGGCGGATCAGATCGAGCCGGCCGCCCATCGGCACGGTGGCGAAGAAGCCGCCGATCTCCCGAGGGCCGTCGACGCGCATCTGCTCCGGCGGCATCGTCATCAGCGCATCGCCGGCGAGCAGCGCGGTCAGGCGCTCGATGTCGACCGCCTCCCATGCGTCCACGAACCTGCTCATCAACACCGCCTCCGCGCGACCGTCTGCCGGCCTGTGCATCCGTGCCAGCGTGCCCTCGCGACGCTCGCGCTCGACACGTTCGCGGGCCCGCTGCAGGGCGCTGTTCGCAGCGGCGACGCTGACGCCGAGCACATCCGCCGCCTCGCCCGCCGACCAGCCGAGCACATCGCGCAGGACGAGCGCCGCCCGCTGTCGCGGAGGCAGGAGCTGCATTGCCGCCACGAACGCGAGGCCGATCGTCTCGCGGCGCTCGGCCTCGTGTTCGGGCGTCTCCGGCTCGAGCAGGACGTCCGGATAGGGCTGGAGGTGCGCGTCGACGGCCGCCGATTCCCGACGGGCGCGCTGCTCGAGCATCCGCAGGCAGACGTTCGTCGCGATCCGGTAGAGCCACGAAGACAGCTCCGCCCGCGGCTCGAAGCGCCCGATGCTGCGCCAGGCACGGAGCATCGTCTCCTGAAGGGCATCGTCGGCGTCGTGCACCGAGCCGAGCATGCGGTAGCAGTGCGCGTGCAGCCGGCGGCGCAGGGGCGCCGTCAATTGCACGAACGCCTGCTCGTCGCCGGCCGCGGCGGCGCTCAGCAGCTCCATGCGCGGACGCTACTCCGGCATCGGCGGCGGCGCGCCGAGCTCGGTCCAGGACGGGGCGTCGAACGCACCCGGCCTGCCGCCGAGCGCGACGAACCGGATTCCGTTCGGCCCCGGGACGATCCGCCGCTGCTGCTCGGGGCCAACGCGCGCCATCACCCCGGGAACGAGCTCGAACCGCTGCTCGCCTGCGACGAGAATCGCCGACCCCGACAGGGGGATGTAGACCTCCTCCTGGTTCGGGTCGAACGCAGTTGCGTCGTGGTTGTGCTCTGGGTAGCCGTCCCAGTCCGGCGGCAGCGTCAGCACCTGCATCCCCCAAGCCGAGACGCCGAGCATCGCCCGCGCCCGGCGGGCGAGGCCGCCGTGGATCGGCTCCATCTCCTCGATGGCCGCCACCGTCACGTCCGCAGTCGTCACGCTCGTCATGTGTCCTCCGATCGTCTCGTGCGGGCCCCGCAGGCCCCCATGCCAGTACAACCCGCGGCGGCGCGAAATCTCATCGCTTCGAGCGTCGGTTACCGTCCGCGCGTGAATGCGCCGGCGACCTGCAAGAGTCCGCTCGTGAGCTTCACCGTCGCGGCTGATGCGTACGACCGATTCATGGGCAGGTATTCGATGCTGCTCGCCCCTCAGCTGGCCGATTTCGCGGCGGTCGCCGCCGGTCAGCGAGTGCTCGATGTCGGCTGCGGCCCAGGCGCACTCACGTCCGAGCTGGTCAGGCGGCTCGGGCCGTCCGCCGTGTCGGCGGTCGATCCTTCAGAGCCCTTCGTTGCAGCAGCCCAAGAGCGACACCCAGGCGTCGGCGTGTGGCGCGCTTCGGCGGAGCAGTTGCCCTTTGGAGATCAAACGTTCGACGCCGTCCTGGCACAACTCGTCGTGCACTTCATGGCACATCCCGTCACGGGGCTTCGCGAGATGGCGCGCGTGGCGCGCGAGCATGGTGTCGTAGCAGCATCCGTATGGGATCACGCAGGCGGACAGGCGCCGCTCAGCCCGTTCTGGGAGGCGGCGCGCAAGCTGGATCCCGACGTCGAGGATGAGTCCCGGCTTGCGGGTGCCCGCAAGGGCCACCTTGCGCAGCTCTTCCAAGCGGCGGGGCTACACGAGATCGAGGAGAGTGCTCTTTCGGTTACCGTCGAGCATCCGAGCTTCGAGGATTGGTGGGAGCCGTTCACACTCGGAGTAGGCCCCGCCGGCGCCTACGCGGCCGGTCTCGACGTGGACAGGCAAGCCCGGCTGCGCGAACTCTGCCGCGAGTTGGTGGCAACAGGACCGTTCGCACTGACGGTCCGGGCCTGGGCAGCCCGAGGCCTCGTCTAGGATCCGGCGCGGTTCCCTGCCGTCCACCGGAGGACGATCGCATCGCTCGAGGCGTTCGCTGGCTGATCCAGCTCGTCGCGCGCTAGTACCTGTCGATCTCCCGCAGACGCTCGTCGCTGATGCCGAAGTGATGTGCGACCTCGTGCAGAACGACACGGCGGATCTGTTGCCGGAGCAACGCTGGATCGGCGCCGTAATGACGCTCGAGCGGGCCGCGGTAGATCGTGATCTTGTCCGGAGGAACAGCCACGTACCCGCTCGTCCGGTTCGTCAGCGGGAAGCCTTGGTAGAGGCCGAGCAGCCGCGAGCCGGGCGACGGCTCGTCCTCGACCACGATCGCGACGTTCGACATGTAGCCGCGCAGCTCGTCGGGGACGGAGGCGAGCGCGTTCTCGACGCATTGCTCGAATTCGACCTCGTCCACCGCGCGAAGCGTACTGTCCGCCCATGGCCGGATTCCCGCTTCCGGGAGTGGGGAGCGCCGTCGTCGCGGTGCCGGCGCCCGGCGCCGGGCGCGGATACTGGGCAGGGTCGCCGAGCGCCGCCTTGGACGAGGACGGAACCTTCGTCGTCGCCTACCGCGTCCGCACGGGCGAGCGGGGGAGGGGCTCGACCGTCGTCGCACGCTCCGAGGACGGCGAGAGCTTCACCACGGTGGCCACCCTCGACCAGGAGCGCTTCGGGGCGCAGTCCATGGAGCGTCCCGCGCTCGTCCGCACGGATGAGGGACGCTGGCGCCTCTACGTCTGCTCCGCCTCGCCGGCCCCGAGCAAGCATTGGTGGATCGACGTGCTCGAGGCGGACGATCCGGCGGAATTCGGTACGGCCGAGGCGCGTACGGCCTTCCCCGGCGACGACCGCACGGGCGTCAAAGACCCGCTCGTGCAGCGCGTGAACGGCGGCTGGCAGGCCTGGATCTGCTGTCACCCCCTGGACGAGCCCGAGGAGGAGGACCGCATGACGACCGCATACGCGACGAGCGAAGACGGTCTCGAATGGGAGTGGCACGGCACGGTGCTGACACCTCGCCCCGGGACGTGGGACGCGCGCGGCGCGCGGGTCACCGTCGTCCTGCCCGACGGTCGGGCGGCGTACGACGGCCGCGCGACCAAAGAGGAGAACTGGTTCGAGCGCACCGGCCTCGCGCGGCGCACCGATCAGCCGGGCGGGCTCGAGCAGGTTGGGAACCAGCCCGTCGCCGACGTTCGCTATCTCGACGCCGTGGCGCTCCCGGAGGGCGGCTACCGCATCTACTACGAGGCGCGGCTGCCGGACGAGAGCCACGAGTTGCGGACGGAGCTCGTCGAGTCGTGAGTGCCTTGACCGCGAAGCCAAGCCCTGCTTAGCTCGGCGCGAGCCCATGACGACGTCCCGGAAACGATCGCTCCTCGTTCTCTCTACGCTGGTCGGCCTGCTGGCCATGGCAGGCCAGGTGCAGCCGGCTACCTCGGCGGTCTCGTGTCACAACATCAATGCGAAGGGGCTCGGACAAGATCTCGGCGGTGGCATGACGCAGGCCCAAATCCTCGGCGGCGGTCTGCTGGAGGGAACGACGAAGGGCTCCTTCACGATCACGGGTTTCTCCGGGAGTGTCGCTTCGATCGCCGGCACGGTCGAGTTCACCACCAACCGCTCGACGCTCACGGTGACCGTCGCCGGCACCTTCGACGTGGCCAGCGGCGCCTTCAGTGCCTCCGGCCCGGTAACCGCTGCGACGGGCAAGCTGGCAGGCGCGACGGGCGAGTTGACGCTCTCCGGTGTCGAGGATCTCTCCGACGGCAGCTTCACCGAGGACGTCAGCGGAAATATCTGCGCCGACTTGACGCCCTAGCGGCGCGCCGTCGCTCGGCCTCGATGTCGTAACCCTGAAACCCTGAGGCGTGGGACAAATACGCCGTTGAAGATGTCCCGCGACTAGACGAGAATCAGCGCAAGAGCAGGACCGCGATGGGGGAGGGTGTTCTTGCGCTTTCGGCACCGACCGACAGCTCGTGCAGCCGTGGGCCCGCGCGGTCCGCCGAGCTTGTCTCCAGGCCAAGCCCCTCCGAGGCTGCGGCTTGTCCAGAGAAGACGACTCGTCGTCCGGTGCAGGCGTCTGCGCCGCCGACCAACCGAAGCGGATCAGCCAACCGATGAAATCGAGAGACCGCAGTCTCCGGCTCGTGACCGCGTGTGTGATGTCGGCGCTCGCTCTCGTCATGGGCCTCGATTCAGCTCTGGCGGTGACGCCCGGAGTCGATCCGTCGTCCGTGACGGCGACGCTGAATCCGGGTCAGAGCATCACGATCACGAAGACCGTTCACACGCCGGTGATTCCACCGCGGCCGGACATCGTGTTCCTTGCGGACACGACTTCGAGCATGAGCGGCGCGATCGCCAACGTGCTTTCGAGCGGCTCGAGGGCACGGCCGCGGAGCCGCGCTTCGCCGCCGCGCTCGCCCGTGCGCATTGAAGGTCCGCTCCGGCCACGGCCTGGTGCCAGGCATGCTTGAGGGTGGTCGAGGGTTTGTGACCAGATTCAGGAGCCGCCGAGAGCTCCGACGGCGACTGGCGAACGATCCTCGCTCTCGGTCGAGACCCTGCCGGCGAAGCCAGGGATCAGCAGCGAGAAGGTCGTTCCCGATCCGCCGGTTCGTACGCTGCAGCGCCCGCCGTGCGCCTTCGCGATCGCGTCGACGATCGCCAAACCGAGCCCGGCGCCGCCGTCGGTACGAGTCCGCGCGACGTCGGCACGTCCGAAACGTTCGAAGATCCGGTCGATCGCGTCCTCCGAGATGCCGCGGCCGCGATCGCGTACGTCGATCACGAGTGCCCGGCCGTCGGCGTGGGACGAGAGCTCGATCTCAGCCGGCGCCTCGGTGTACTTGATCGCGTTCTCGAGCAGCGCGTCCAGCGCCGTACGGAGCATCTCCGCGTCCGCCTGCAGCGTCCCCGCGGCAAGGGGTCCGAGCCGCCACGACCGGGGCGCGACTTCCGACCAACGGATGAAGACGTCCTCGAGGAACGATTCGACGTCGACCGGCCCGAGCACGACGAAGTCCGGCTGATCCGACTTGGCGAGGAGCAGCAACCGCTCGATGATCCGCTCCATCCGATGTAGCTCGTCGAGCGCGACCGCGACCTCGGGTGAATCCAGGCCGTCCGCTCGCAGCAACTCGAGGTGACCGCGCGCGATGGTGACGGGGGTGCGCAGCTCGTGCGAGGCGTCGTGCGCGAAGCGCTCCTGCTGCTCGAGTAGGGACGCACGCTCTTCGGCGACGAGCTCGAGCGCGGCCAGCGCCTGCTGCCGGCGGCGCGCGTGCCACGCCATCGCCAGGAACATCGCGCCCATCAGCGGCACCTCCGTGGACTCGGCCCACTCCTGGGTGCCGTGGCTGACGTCGAAGGCAATCAGCGTTCCCGTCGCGATCGTGACGGCGCCGAGCACGCCCACCATCCTCTCCGTCCGCCAAACACGGAATCCGTACACCAGCGTGAGGCTGACCCAGATGAAGTGGAACGGGATCGTCTCCCATCGCTCCCACGTGATCATCGCGGCGAGATTCGCGACCGCGAACGCGCCCCACGCGAGCTCGACCGACCTACGCCGCAAGCCTGTACCCGGCCGCTCGCACGGTTTCGATCGGGGCGTTCGGCCCGAGCTTCTTGCGCACGCGCCGCACGCACACGTCGACGACATTCGAGCGCGGATCGAAGTGGTATCCCCACACCTCGGAGAGAAGCCGCTCGCGGCTCACGACCTCACCCGGGCGCTCGGCGAGATACAGGAGGAGGCGAAACTCGCGATGCGTCAGATCGATGGCAGCGTCGTCCAGCCGTACCTGCCGTCGGGCGAGGTCGAGCTCGAGCCTCCCGGCCCGCAGGACGCGCTCGTCCGAATCGTCAACGCGGATCCGGCGGAGCTGCGCCCGGACGCGGGCGATCAGCTCATCAAGGGCGAACGGCTTCTGAACGTAATCGTCGGCGCCGAGGTCGAACCCACGCAGCTTCGTCGGCAGGTCGGAGCGCGCGGAGAGAATCAAGACCGGAAGGTCGCGCTTCATCCGTCGCAACTCCCGCAGCACGGTCAGCCCGTCGACGCGCGGGAGTAGGAGGTCGAGGACGACGAGGTCGTACCGCTCGCGAGAAACGTACTCGAGCGCCTCGGCACCATCGCAGGCGGCGTCCGTCGCGAAGCCCTCGGCCTCGAGCGCCCGCGTGACGAAAGCACGAATCCGCGGCTCGTCCTCGGTGACTAGGACACGCATGGTTCCCCTCCCTGAAGATGCGAACCTACTTCGGCTGACGCCGGAATGACAGGGGGATGACACGTTTGTCACTTTTCTTCCGCGCGGCCGGCGGCGCGCCTAGGTTCGTTCGCGCATGGCCGATCCCTCGGAAGCTGGCCAGCGCACACGCGGCGGCGGCGTCGCCGACACCCCCTCCCGGGTGCCCGAAAGGGCACGGTTTCCCGACCGGGCCGCCCGCCACTGGCTGCTGTCGGCGATCATCTGGCTGACCGTCGTCGATCTTTTCGGCGGCGTTCTCTCGACCGAATTCGTCTCGCCTGACGCCTTCGGCGGCATTCCCTGGCTCGCGTTCTCGCGCGTCCGCCAGTCGCATGTGAACGGCGTGATCCTCGCCTGGCTGACGATGATGTACTTCGGCGCCCTCTTCTACATGCTGCCTCGGCTGTGCGGCACGCGAGGGATGTGGAGCGAACGGCTCGGGGTCTGGTGCGCATGGGCCTGGAACGCGATGTACCTGCTCGGTGTGATCGCCTTGCTCACCGGCCACAGCCAAGGCCGTGAGTACGGCGAGCTGATCTGGCCGCTCGACATCGCCCTGCTCGTCATCTGGTGCGCGAACGTCGTCAACATCATCGCGACCGTCCAGATCCGGACGATCCGCCCGATCTACGTCACGGTCTGGTGGTTCCTCGCGAGTCCGTTGTGGCTCGCGGTCGACTACGCGATCGGCAACGTGATCTGGCGACCGGGTCACATCTGGAGCGCGCCGTCCGGCGCGCTGCCGAACAGCCTTGCGGACGCGATGCTGAACTGGTGGTACGCGCACAACCTGTTCGGCCTCTGGTTGACGCCGATGCTGGTCGCGCTGACGCTGTACATGGTTCCACGCGTCACCAACACGCCGCTGTACAGCTACACGCTCTCGCTCGTCAGCTTCTGGGGGATCGCCTTCTTCTACACCGGCGTCGGCGACCACCACATCCTCCAGTCCCCGACGCCCGCCTGGCTGAAGACGATCGCCACCGTATCCTCGTGGATGCTGCTCGTCCCCGTCTTCGCGTTCACGATCAACATCCTCGGGACGATGAAGGGCAACTGGGACAAGTTCTTCACGAACTTGCCGCTCCGCTTCACACTGACGGCCTTCTTCTTCTACTGGCTCGTCAACATCCAGGGCGCGTTCCAGGCACTGCAGCCCTTCAACCGGCTGACGCACTTCACCAACTTCGTCGTCGCCCACGCGCATCTCGCCCTTCTCGGCGCCTTCACGATCCTCGGCATGGGCGTGATCGACTACATCGTCGCCCAGATCTACGCGCGCCCGTTATGGAGCCGGAACCTCACCGAGTGGCAGTACTGGCTCGTCACCGTTGGCTTCACCGGCTTTTTCAGCGTGCTCACGCTCGCCGGGTTCCAGCAGGGCTTCAGCTGGGCCCAGGGCATACCGGAGGTGAACGTCCTACCGCAGTTGCATGCCTACTTCATCGCGCGCGGGATCTTCGGCGGCATGATCATCGCCTCGGGCGTGGTCCAGATGGTCAACGTTGGGATGACTATGTGGTCGAACACCTACGAACGGCGGCGCCGGGAGACCCTCGCCGTCGCCGAGGCGGTCGCGCCGCCGTTGCCGGCGGGATAGCCGATGTCCGAGCGCGACGACCGGTTCGAGACGGGCGCCGGCGAGCCGCGCGTCCCCCGCGGCTGGGCACCGCATCCGCGCGAGCGGATGCTGATGACGCCGCTCGTCGCGGGAGTCGGCGGGCTGCTCGCGTTCTTCGCCGTCGTCCTCGTCGTGGTGTGGCTGCCGATCCACACGTTCGATCCTCCCGCATCGGACGACTGGACGCCGCTCTCGGACGAGGCGCTCAAAGGGCGCAACCTGTTCGCGTCCAACGGTTGCTACGTCTGCCACTCGGGGTACTCGCGCCCGCAGGACGTCCGCTACGCGCTCTACTTCCTCTACCCGAAGGTCTCGCAGCCCGGCGACTTCTACGGCAGCGACCAGTCCCCGAACCTGTTCGGCACCGAGCGCACGGGGCCTGATCTGTCACAGGACTCCGGGTGGCACCCGGACGACTGGCACCGGGCGCACTTCTACAACCCACGCTTCATCGATCCGTTGTCCCTGATGCCGCCGATGAAGTCGATCTTCGGCGACAAGCAGGTCGACGAGGTCACCCTCTTCACGCAGGAGCGCAGCGGCAAGTCCGGACTGCTCCGCTACGCCGGGCAGCTGTACGCCAAGCACGTCGTCAACACGGTGCAGGGCTTTCCGCCCCCGTACACCGGCTTCCGAGGTGCGCACAGACCGCCGCTGGAGCCGAAGGAGGTCGAGCCGCCGCCGAACCAGCTCGAGGAGGCGCCGAACCTTGCGCAGATCGACCGCAGCTACTGGCTCGCCGGCAATCCGCTGCCGGTGACGTCGGAGAACCTGCTTCGCGGCAAGGAGATCTTCCTCGAGCGCTGCATCGGCTGCCACGGGCCGCAGGGGGACGGGAAGGGTCCCGCCGCCAGGTTCCTCTCGCCGACGCCGTTGCCGTTCGACGACGCCGACGATCAGTGTTGCGGGGGCGACACCGGCCCGGGCGACTTCTACTACCGCGTCCTCCGCGGGTGGCCTGGGACCGCGATGGAGAACTTCGGCGAGCGACTGTCGGTCGACGACATCTGGCGCGTGGTCCTGTTCTTGAAGACGATCCCGAACGGAACGCTGAAGCCGCACCGCCTCCCGAACCCCGAGGACTACATCGTCTGGTCGCCGCCGAAGGAACTCCTCGACTGGATCAAGACGCGCCAGCAGATCGAGAAGAATGCGTCGTTCTCGAAGCAACAGCTCACGGATCCCTTCTTCCAGGAGGCACGGCGCGTCTTCGCAGGTCTCGCCCCGGGCGACAAAATCGCCGTCAACGGGCTCGAGACCACCCTCGACCTGGACGCCGCCGCCGCCGGGATCAGGACGATCTACGAGGATCTCCTCGACCGTGCCTGGGCCGATGCCGAGGCGCGCGGCGAGAAGCTTCCGCCCGCGTCACAGAAGGACATTCCTCCGACAGTCCCCGGGCACTGATGAAGCGTCTGCTCACCGCACTCGTACTCGCGCTGACGGTCTTCGTCGCCGTGCCGGCGGCGGCGCTCGCGCACGACGCGCCTGAGAACGACGAATCGAAGTGGGTAATGGCCGACTGGATGCTGAACATGTTCTTCATCCTCGCGGGAGTCGCGCTCGTCGCCTTCGTCTTCGCCTGGAAGGCCGGCCATTTTCACAACCTCGACGAGGCCGCGCGCGTGCCGCTCGAGATCGACGAGGAGGACTACTACACGCCCGAGTGGGCGTACGACGAAGAGGAGTGGGACTAGATGGGGATGCCCTCTGGTGACTCGCCGCAGAAGGCGCAGGCGTACTACGACTACCTGAACAGCCACCACATCATCGACGGCCGCGTCGAGACCTGGCAGGTCGACTGGTTCGCGCTCGCCTGGCTCTGGGGCTTCCTGATCGCCCTGATCGTCGGCGCGGCACTGTGGGTGAAGCAGTACCGGACGACCCGGCAGCGGTCGGGAATCTACCCAGTCGACACGTTCGGCGGCTGGGCGTCGGAGGCGGCGGGCCCGGCGACGCTCTTCTTCATCGTCCTGACCGTCTTCCTGACCGGCTTCGCCGTCGTCATCATCGTCGGCCACCTCATCTCGGGGCAGACGTATTGATGGCCGCGGCGCCGCCGTTCACCGCCTACTCGGCGCTGACCGAGGTGCTCGTGCCCGCCGCCGACTGGCCGTCGGTCTACGCGTCGCTGCAGGCGCTCAAGGGCCACGTGCAGGAGTACCCGGGCTGCCAGCGCTTCGACGTCTTCGTGCGCGCCGAGGGTGGGGGGAACATGCGGATTCATTGCTACACGACGTGGGACACGCCCGCGCAGCTCGAGGCGTTCGTCGAGCGCGGCTACACGTTCGAGCGCATGCTGCTCGATCTGGGCCAGGGGCTCGCGGCGGAACGGAGCCTGATCATGGAAAAGGTCTTCTGATGGCGGAACGTGAAGAACCGCCGCAGCGGCGAATCCGGCCCGCGCGGCCGCTGTTCGGCTACCGCGACGTCGGCGAGGACGTGCGCTGGTCGCGCCGGGCCCAGTACCGCGCCTGGGTGATCCTGGCGGTGATGATCGCCCTCTCGCTGGGCTGGACGCTGACCGTCTACTTCCTCGAGCCCGGATTGCGTTAGTAGCGCGGCGTCGTGTACCTGAAGCACCTCTCGTCGCTTCAGTTCGTCACCTACGTCGCCTTCTTCACGGTCGTTGTCGCCGCGCTGTGGCGCCTGCTGCCGGGGAAGGCGCCGCCGCTGCGCACCGTGCCTTACACCGACGAGGAGCTCGGGGCCCATGACCGGAAGGTGGCGAAGTACTTCGTCGGCGGCGGCGTCTTCCTCGTCCTCGGCAGCGTGCACATGGTCGTCAAGAACCTGCCGTGGTCCGCCGCGTGGCTCGCGCGCGCGGGGTACGCAGGGCATCTCGTCCGCGACCTCGCGAACACGCACCTGATGATCGTCGGCGGCGGGACGCTGATCGCAACCGGCCTCTGCTGGTACGCGCTGCCGCGCATCGTCGCCCGGCCGCTCGCGAGCGAGGCGCTAGCGCAGTGCGCGTTCTGGTTCACGGCCGTCGGTCTGCTGATCTTCTACGTTGCCTTCGTAGGCAACGGGATCGCGATCGGTCGCCTCGTCGCGCACGGCTGGGACTACGAGGCCGCCAAGGCGAGCCGGGGGGACTGGTACAAGGTTCCGGTCGGGATCGGAGCCGGCGTGATGGGCCTCGGCTACTGGTGCTTCGCGGCGAACGTCTTCCTGACCGTCTTCCAGGCGCGGCTCGTCCGGGTGGCGAAGCCGAGTGGGCATCTCTGGAAGTACCTCGTCACCGGGGCCGCCGGACTGACCGTCGGGACGGTCCAGGGCGTGATTCAGGTGCAGCCGAAGAACGAAGCCTGGCTGCACCGGGCCGGTCACGCCGGCGAGTGGATCGACCCGATCAGCCATGCCCACATCAACCTCGTCACCGGGCTGACGATGCTGGTCGCAGGGGCCGTGTTCGCCCTCGTTCCGCTGCTCGGCGGCACCGCGCCCTCGCGCCGGGCGGCGAACGCCTGCTTCTACTTCCTGCTTGCCGGCTCGCTCGCCTTCTACGCCGCCGCGCTCTACCTCGGCTTCCACGAGGGGCGCCTCGTCGTCGGACGCGGGTTGAGCCCCGAGCAGGCGGAGGAGGCGACCGCGCTCCACCCGTACCTGATCATGGCTGCCGGCATCGCGATGTTCGCGGCCTTCTGGCTCTTGCTCGCGGTCCTCGTCCGTTGCTTCCTGGGTGCGCACGGCTCCGTGCGGGCGTTCGCGCTGGTGGGCTGCGCCGCGCTTGCCGTAGGGACGCTACAGGGACCGCTGCAGGCGCTCCCGGCCGTGCACGACCTGCTCGATCGTGGCGGTGACGCCGGCGGCGTGATCGTCAACCTGCACGCCCAGCTGAACATGCTCGGCGGGCTGATGGTGATCCTCGTCGGAGTCACGCTGGCGCTGCTCACCGAGGTCGGCGCCCGCAGCCGCCCGCGCGCGGCGGCGACGGCGCTGATCGGCGCCGGCGGCGGCATGGCGCTCTACTACGGCGCCGGGATGGCGTTCTCGGCGCTCGAGGCGAATCGGGTCGCCGGCGGCCGGACTTTCGCGGCCGCCGTTGCGGAGCTCCAGCCCTGGCCGGCGCTGGTGCTTGTCCCGGCGGCACTCGCCGTGCTGGGCGGTTTCGGCGCCTACGCCGTGGCCACCTGGGGCATGACCGAGCGGCAGCGCGAGGCCGGGCGACGGGAACTCGCCGCAGCGCCGGTCGTCTATGCGGGTCGGGTGCCGCGGCGCGTCCGCAGGCGCAAGCCGGCGGCGCTCGCCGGCTACGAGCTCCCGATGGCGCTGATGGGCTTCCCAGGCGTCGGCTGGCTCTTCGCCGGCTTCCCCTTCGTAGCCGCGATCATGCTGCTCGTCGGTCCTGTCGTCACCTGGGCCGTGATCCCTTCCGCGTTCAGCCCGTACGGCACCGGTCCGCTGCGCGGCATCGGCTGGAAGGTCGAGCTCGTGTGGCTCCCGGCGACGGCTCTCGTGTCGACCGCGTTGCTCTATCGCGCGCAGCTGCGCCGAACGCGTCGCTTGGAGGGCAGGCCGCCCGGCGGACTGCATCGCCGGCTTCGGCTCGGGAGCTACCGCACGCGCGTGGGTGTCGCAGTCGGGACGATTGCACTGGTTCTCGTCTGCCTCCCGTTTCTCCCGGCGGTCGCGGGCGTCGGCAGCAGCTCCGTCCGCTACAGCTACGAGCCGCGCTTTCCACGCGAGCTGACCGGACAGTTTCTGCAGACGCGTCGGGGCGCCGTGAAGCTCTTCTCGTGGAGGGACCCGCAAACCACCTATCCGCACGACGCGCTGCGCGTTCGACCGACGGATGTGCGGTCGCTGCTCGTGCGCGCGGCTGCGGTCGACGAGCCGGCGAAGTACCAGCTCTTCGACCTCGATCGCGGCGACAGCGTGGGCCTGCGCGTGCGCGCGCGGACCAAGACGACGCTGACCCTGAAGCCGATGCGTTCGCTTCGCCCAGGCCGCTACGCGTTCGTCGCGTCGCACGAGGGGATGTTCGGGGGCCGCGACTTCGACTACCTCACCGTCGTGAAGCCCGGCGGACAGCCCACCGCGATCAGCAGCGGCGACCGCCGGACTGTGCCGGCAGTCTTCGATGCGTTGCTGCCGCTTGCAGCCGCGATGCTCGCGCTCCTCTTCGCGGTGCGCCTCGTGACGTCGGCAATCCGCCGGCCGGCAGGCCAGAAAGTGCTGTGGGCGATCGGCTTCGCGCTCTTCGCGGCCGCGGCAGCCGCGGAGGCATTTGCGCACCGGGACGGCTGGTCGCCGGGACTCTTCCGCGCCTATTACGCGGCGGGCGGCGTGCTCACTGTCGCATATCTCGGTGCCGGCTCGGCTTGGCTGCTGCTCCCGCGCCGCGCGCGCGACGTGATGATCGGCGCACTTGCGCTCGCGACAGTCGCCGCGGTGACGACCGTCGTCCTTGCACCGGTGGATGGCCGGATCCTCGCGGAGGCAACCGCCGGCCGCCCGCCGGCAAACGGGGCGATTGGTGGGCACGCGTTCCTGTGGGCGATCGCCCTCAACTCCTTCGGAACGCTCTTCCTCGTCGGCGGCTCGCTCTACTCGATCGTGCGCAGGCAGCGTGTTCGGGTGAATCTGTGGATAGGCGGCGGGGCCCTTGTCGTCGCGCTTTCGACTGGGATGTCGCGCGCGGGCGCGTACGACTTCGTCTACGCGGGCGAGCTCGTCGGCATCGCGTTGATGTTCGCCGGTTTTACATTCGTCGGTCGACCTGCCGTTCAGCGCGCGCGTCCGGCGCACGTCACCGCGAAACCCGTTGCCGCCGGGTCGTAACACATCTCATCCAGCTCGCCGACTTGCCAGACGCCCTAGGAAGCCGCGTCGCTCCCACTGAACACTGTCGATTGCGCGCCGAAGCTGCGCTTCGTCCGCTGCGACTACCGCCCGGCCGGTCGCGTGGAGATTCTCCTGAATTGTTCCCTTGTCGTTGTCGATGTAGGCCATTTCCTGCTCCTCTCGTCGGTGAGCACCGGGCGGCGCTCGCTCCCGATAGAAGCGGTCGTGGCTAAGCGTTCGTGAAGAGCTTCCTGTGAAGGAGCTAAGAATTGGCGCGGCGAGCGGTGCCGGGCGAAGCGCCCGGCACCGCTCGCCAGCGTTTCTTACGCCTCGGAACCCTTGAAGAGGCCGAACACGGCGCCGGCCGGGTCCTGGACGACTGCGAACCGGCCCACGGTCGGGATGTCCCTCGGCTCCACGAACAGGTTGGCGCCGAGCTCCTTCGCCTTGGCGGCCGACTTGTCGACGTCCTCCGTCGCGACGTACGAGAGCCAGTGCGGCGGCGCCTCCACTCCGGGCGGGCGGTTCATGCCTCCGGCCGTGTCGACCTCCCCCGCACGCATGAACATGGTGTATGTCATCTCACCCATGTCCATGTCGCGCGTCTTCCAGCCGTAGACCTCGCCGTAGAACGACTTCGCCGCCTCGATGTCCGTCGTCATCAGCTCGTCCCAGACGAAGACTCCTTCGTTCGTCGGCGGGTCGCCGGCCGAGGAGAAGGCGGACGTGACGGCGCCCTGCGGGTCCGCGATGACCGCCATCCGTCCGACCTCGGGGATGTCGAACGCGTCCGCAACGATCTTGCCGCCGGCCGCCTCTGCGCGCCGCACCGTCTCGTCGACGTCTTCGACGAGCACATGCCCGAGCCAGTGCGACGGTGCGCCGCCTTGCGCCGGCCCGAACCCGCCATGGGCCTGGCCGCCGACGTTGATCATCGGGTACTCGCCCTCGGGCGTCTTGAACACCTCGGTACCCCAACCGAGCAGATCGCCGTAGAACTTCCTGGCCTTCTCCGGGTCGGTCGAGACGTTGTCGTGCCAGACGAACTTGCCCACCACTGTCTGCACACCCGTGCTCACACCTCACCTCCTGGTCGACTGCGTCGGGTGCGACCCTAATGCTCTCGGCTTCGTTTTGGGGCGCGTTGGTCGTTAAGTCTTCGTGTTTCCCCGGAGCCGATTAGAGCCGGCGCGTGGCAACGCGAGCGAGCGCGGCGAGTTGCTGCACGGTGGCGAGACCGACCGGCTCGAGCCCGATGCCGGTGGTCGAGAGGTGGATCACCCGTGTGCCCTTGCGGACGATCACTCCGCGGATGTGCGAGGTGGGATCCTCGTAGGCGTGCTCGTAGGTGACGGCCTCTGAGCCGACTCCGCTCAGACGCTTGACTGGTTCGCCGACGGCACGCACGAGATTGCGGTAGCTGCGCGTGCCACCCGTCGTCGCGAGGGCAACGACGGGCTGAAATTGCCCGGCGCGGAAGGCGCAAGTCGCGATCGTCGCACCGCGGCGGCGATCGACCGGCGAGCCGAGGACGTGTCGCAGTTCCGAAGCCGTGATCAACGCACACGCGTTCACCTTCTTGGGCGGCGCGGCGGCTGCGGCCAGGGGCCCCAGGATCGCGAATACCGCCGCAAGACACGCTGCCGCCGGCCAACGGATCACGGGTCTGACACCGTGTGGACGATGCACGTCCCGCGATGCTACAGCGTGCGCCGCGGACGTAGCCGGACACGGACCGCGGAACCTGTCGTAGGCTTCCCGGATGGCCCAGGCGCTCGACCGCGTCCTGAAGGAACGCCTCCGCGCCGTCCTCGCCGGCGAGCCCGTGACCGAGGCCGAACTGCGGAAGCTCTTCGAGGAAGGAAACGCTTGCGCTCTGATCCTGGACGGGCAGCTTGAACACGGCGAGCAGCGGATCGCAGAGTTAGCCTCCGATCCGGAGAGCTCGCTCGCCGAGGTGGCCGCCACGGTCCGGCTAGTGACCGAGCTTCGTCCGGATCTCGCTGAGCTCCAGGCGCTGCTCGAAGACTTGAATGCGCGCGCGCGGGAGTTCCGCGCGTCCTGGCTCTCGGCGCACTGAAGTGGCTGGCGCGGCTGAGCGCGGTCGGACGCTGGCAGGCATCCGCAAGCTCTGTCTCGCGCTGCCGGAGACGAGCGAACGACTCAGTCACGGCGCGCCGACGTTCTTCGTTCGCGGCAAGCGGGCCTTTGTGATGGTGCTGACGGATCACCACGGCGACGGCCGGTTCGCGATCTGGTGCGCGGCGGCCGGCGGAATGCAGCAGATGCTGGTCGACGCGGACGGGGAGCGCTTCTTCGTCCCGCCGTACGTCGGCCATCGCGGGTGGCTCGGCTTCCGGCTCGACCGTGGGCTCGACTGGGACGAGCTCGCGGGCATCGTCGAGGACGCATATGCCGAGGTCGCGCCCGCGAAGCTCGTCGACGCCGCCTTCGCCGCTAAACCGACGAGTTAGCCTCTTCGAGAAGGCAGTGCGCCGGCCCGTCCAGGGCCGCCCGGCCCTCCCGCGAGGGCCTCTGCTACTTTGTCTGGACGGACGACACAGGGTTGTCCCGTGAGATTGAGCTTCTCGTTCCTCCTTTGGCGGTCTCGAGTTGTTGATCTCGACCGCAAGAGATAGAAGGAGTCGAACACTTGTCACAGCTGTCTTTTCGCGCGCTCGGCGTGAGCGCGCCCGTACTCGAGGGGCTCGCAAAGCGAGGCATCGAGCGTCCATTCAAGATCCAGGAGCTCGTATTGCCGCACGCGCTCGAGGGCCACGATGTCCTCGCGAAATCGCCGACCGGCTCGGGCAAGACGCTGGCCTTCGCGCTGACGCTCGTCGAGCGGACAGATCGCGGCGCCGGCCGCCCGTCGAGCGTCGTGCTGGTACCGACGCGCGAGCTCGCGACGCAAGTCGCCGAGGAGTGCGCCCAGGTGGCCGCTGCGCGAGGCCTGAAGGTCGTCGCCGTCTACGGCGGCACGCCCGTGTCCGCCCAGGCGAAGCGCGCCCGCGAGGCCCACATCCTGATCGCCACCCCGGGCCGCCTGCAGGACCTCGTCCAGCGCAAGCTCGTACGGCTCGACGGCGTCACCGCCCTCGTGCTCGACGAGGCCGATCGGATGCTCGACATGGGCTTCAAGCCCCAGGTGGAGCGGATCGTCCGCCGCCTGCCCGCGAAGCGCCAGACGATGCTCTTCTCGGCAACGCTCGACGGAGAGGTCGCCGAGCTCGCAGAGGCGTACACGCACGATCCGGTCAGCGTTGAGGCGGAGCTTCCGCATGAGGCCGACCGTGGAGAGGTCGAGCACCGCTTCGTCTCCGTGACGGCCGACAAGAAGGTCGCGCGACTGATCGAGGAGCTCGAGCGCGACCGTGATCTGGCGCTCGTCTTCGTTCGGACGAAGCGTGGGGCGGACCGGCTCGCGCGCAAGCTCCGGGATCAGGGCGTCGCCGCGGCCGAGTTGCACGGCGACATGTCGCAGGGTGCACGCGAGCGCGCGCTCGAACGCTTCCGCTCGGGCAAGGTCACGACGCTCGTCGCCACTGACGTTGCCGCGCGCGGGCTCGACCTGAGCGAGATCACCCATGTGATCAACTACGACCCGCCTGCGGACGACAAGGGCTACGTCCATCGCGTCGGCCGCACGGGACGCGCCGGGCGCGACGGGAGCGGCATCACATTCGTGCTTCCCGAACAGCAGGCCGACGTCAGCCGCGTCGCGATGCGCCTCGGGCACCGCGAGCAGTTCGAGCGCGGGGGACTTCGCTCGGCGGCGCCGCGCAAGGTGTACACGAGCCGTCGCGGCCGCCGGTCGCGCTGGTAGGGCACAACAACGGAGCGCGGGCCTAAAGGCCCGCGCTCCGTAAACGACGATTGCTAGGACGCCGGCGAGCGCGCGCCGGCGAGGGCGGGTCCTGTCCTGTCGAGCTCTTCCTCGATTCGCTCGAGCTCTTCCTCGGTGCCCATCCTGACGGGGCCTTTGAACCGGCGCTTCGCGGACAGCGCGTACCAGCCGCCGAAGAGGTGGCGCGCGTCTTCCACTTCTACGCAGGCGCGGTCGACAAGCACGGCGGCTCGGAGATTCCCGTCTCGGGCGGCGTCGACGTCACGTTTCGCGAGCCGCTCGGCGTGGTGGGGCTGATCGTCCCTTGGTGAACACGCGTGGCGTGTTCCTCTGCTGCAAGTACGGCGTTCCGCACCTGCTCGAGCGGGGCGGAGGGTCGGTGATCAACGTCGCCTCCTTCGTCGCGATCCTCGGCGCGGCGACGTCCCAGATCTCCTACACGGCCTCCAAGGGCGCGGTGCTGGCGATGTCCCGCGAGCTCGGCGTGCAGTTCGCGAGTCAGGGGGTGGTGCGCGTCAACGCCTCTGTCCGGGGCGGTGGAAACGCCGCTGCTGCTCCGCATCTGGGGCGACGACCCCGCCGCGGCGGAGCGGCGGCTCGTGCACCTGCCGATGGGGCGCCTGGCCAAGCCGCGGGAGATCGTCAACGCAGCGCTGTTCCAAGCGAGCGACGAATCGTCCTACGTGAACGCTGCGACATTCCTCCTGGACGGCGGGCTGACTGCCGCGTACGTCACGCCGCAGTAACGGCCGCTACGCCTGCTTCGCCGGGAGGAAGACGCGGAACGAGGCGCCGCCGCCCGGGCTGTCCTCGACCCAGACGTTCCCGTTGTGCAGCGCGGTGAACTGTGCGACGAGCGACAGCCCGATCCCGACGCCCTGAGAGTTCGCCTCGGCGCCGCGGCGGAAGATCTCGAAGATCGTCTCGCGCTCGTCGGCCGCGACGCCGGGTCCGTGGTCGTCGACCCCGATCACGATGCCGCCGTTTCGACGCTCGACGCTGACGGTGATCTCGGTCCCCGGCGGCGTATGCCTGCGGGCGTTCGCGAGCAGGTTCTCGACGATCCGCTCGAGCTTCGGCGCATCGACTTCCGCCACGGCCGGGGCGGCTCGTACAACGATCGGGTGTGCGCCCCCCGCGTGGTCGGCTGCCAGCTCCTCGACGAGTCGCCCGACATCGGTCTCGCTGAACGTCGGCTGGACGAAGCCGTGGCGGAGCCGCTCCAGGTCGAGCAGATCGGAGAGAAGCCGCTCGAGCTTGTGCGCCTGCTCGCTCAAGGTCGCGAGCATCTCGGCTCGGAGCTCATCGCCGAGCGTCGCGCCGCGTTCTCGCAACGTCACTGCGAACCCGAGAATCGAGGTCAGGGGCGTGCGCAGCTCGTGCGACACGGTGGAGAGGATGTTGTCGCGCAGCTCGTCGAGACGTTTGCGGTCGGTGACGTCCTGCGAGGTCCCGACCATCCGTACAGGCGCTCCCCTGTCGTCGACCACGACACGCCCGCGCGCATGCAGCCAGCGGATCTGTCCGTCCGGCAGGAGCAGGCGGTGGTCGAGCTCGAACGGACTCCGTGCAGAGTACGCACGCTCGACGGCGCGCCGGACCTGCGCACGGTCGTATGGATGGACCAGCTCGAGGAACGACTCGTAGGTCAACGCAGCCGACTGGGGTTCCAGTCCGTAGAGACGGTAGAGCTCGTCCGACCACAAGACGCGGTTCGGCCCGATTTCCCATTCCCAGCTGCCGACGCGCGCGACCTCCTGCGCCTCCGCGAGTCCCGCATGCGCCCGCTCGAGCCGTTCGTCCGCCTGGGCGCGCTCGGAGAGCACCGCGCCGAGGATGAGGACGCTCACGGTCACGCCTGCCAGCAGACCTTCGAGAATCTGCACGATCTCGGTCGCGCCGCCGTCTCCGAGCGGCGTGTTCCCGCTGACCGCGCCCGCGATCGCGATCGCGGTGACGACGAAGCTGCTCGCCGTCGCGCCGAGCTGTCGAAAGCGCAGCGTCGCCCAGATCAGGAGCGGGAAGAGAACGTGTGGGTAGCGCCAATAGCCGCCGAGAAACACGAGCGAGCTCAAGCTCGTGAGCAATGCGAAGAGCGCGAGCGCCTCGATCCGACGCACGGTTCGGGCGAGGAGGTTCCGCGGTGTCGTCGCCCAGACGAAGAGCAGCGACGCGACCACCAAGTTGCCCATGGCGTCGCCGATCCACCACAGCAGCCACTCGGAGCCGTAATCGGATCCCGAGACGTCGCCCGCGATCCAGAGCGTCGTGACGCCGTTGGTGGCGCTGATCGCGGTGCTGAGCGCCGCGCCGAGAAAGATCAGGGCCAGCACGTCCCGGACGCGGTCGAGCGCCGGCCGGAAGCGCACACGGCGCAGCAGCTCGCTGCCGACGAGTGCCTCGAGTGTGTTTCCGACGGCGATCAGGACGGCGACCAGGAGCGACGCGCCGCTGGTCGCGTTGGCGATGAAGGCGGCGAGCGCCACCACCGGCCACAGCCGTCTGCCGAAGAGCACCAAGCCGGCGAGCGCGATCCCTGTCGGCGCCCAAACCGGAGTGATCAGGCCGTGCGCCACCGAGAGCTTCAGGCCGAGCTTCGCCGCACCCACGTACACGACGAACAGCGCGGCCGACTGGAGCATGAGGGTGAGACCGGCAGTTCTGCCGTTCCGCCCTAGCCGCAGCCGCCACGAGTCAGCGAAGCCTGGAACGCGCGTTACCACTGGGCCTTCGTGCTGAACGTAGCTTGCTCCGCGGGAATTCTCAATCCCTCGGGCGCCGCCTGCGTCCCGGCAATGGCACGGCCGGGGTCGAGACGACGCCGAGTCGCGCGAAAATCATGGGCCGGGCCAGTGCCGTCAGCTCACCGTGCGGCTGATCGACGGCACAGAGCACGTAGCGAACTTCAAGTTCAAATAGCCCTTGCGCCACTGAGCGCCGCCCGCTCCCGGCCGGCGGAGCCGGCCTCCGCGGGCGGCTCGGCCCGCTGACCGTGCTTCAGCCGGCGGGCCGTATTACCCATACTGTCCCGCCGGCCTACGCACGCCCAGCGGGCCGTCAGAGCGCGATGCCCTCGTCGAGAATGGGCTCTCTCGAAATGCCGGCGCTAGGAACCGACGACCTGGACGATCCAGCGCCGGTCGCGCTCGCGGTCGAGCTCGAGGAAGAGCACGCGCTGCCAGGTGCCGAGACAGAGCTCGCTGTCGCGCACCGGGATCGACTCGCCGGCCGAGCCGAGCAGCATCGACATGCAGTGCGCGTGCCCGTTGCCGATCTCCATGTCCTCCTCGCAGATGTTCTCGGTGCGGCGATCCCAGTCGTCGTGCGCGTAGTACTGCTCGCTGGGGACGAGCCGACGAAGCAGCGTCGTGAAGTCCTTCATGAACCCCGCCTCGAACTCGTTGACGCGGATGCAGCAGGTCGTGTGCGGCGAGTACACGCAGGCGATCCCGTCGTTGACCCCGGAGGCGCGGACGCTCTCGGCGACCTCGTCGGTGATGTCGCGAACGGTCAGACCCCCGGCCGTCCGAAGCTTGCGCTCCTGCTGGAAGACCTTCACCGCGCCGGATTGTGCCTGCGGCCGTCGCCCGCCGCCGCGGGAACCGGAGGTGCCTAGGAGTGGCGGGCCGAGACCGACCGCGAACCGTGGGCGCCGGCGAGCTCGGCCGCCACGAACAGCCAGAGGACCGTCGCGGGAGAGAGGAGGATGTTCAGTGAGCCCATCCCCAGGAAGAAGTCGACGGTGTAGGCGGCCGCGTTGGCGACGCCCAGCGCGACGAACGCGCCGACGTACGAGACCGAGAAGCCTGTGAAGCTCTCGAAGAGCAGCGGCAGCGCGGCCGCGCCGAAGGCGGCGGAGAGGCCGAGCGCGAGGATACGGGCGTCGTGACCTCGGGAGCGATCGTCGGTAGTGGGGTGAGCGCGAGCAGCATCGCCTGCGCGACCCCCCCGACCCAGCCCGCAGCGTAGACGGCGACGAGCGTCGGGAAGAGGGAGGGACGGTCACTGTGCGGCCCAGCGACCATGTCCTCACTGTGCGCTGATTGCGGTAGGCGGCGTCCTCCGAACGGGGATTCGTGCCGGTTGTACTCTGGCGCCGGGCAAGGGCTTGTAGCTCAGCCGGCCACGGTTGCATCACGCCGTTTCTGCTGACCATCGTCAAGGGGCAGGAAGAGCGGGCCCCTTGTTCTTCTTCGTGGACCGTTGTAGCCTCGCCTGACTGCGGCAAGTGGACCAGAGAGGGGGTCCCACACATGTTCCGTCGGCGGTGGGCAGCGGTACTCGTGGCGCTCGGCTGTGCCGGTGTGCTCGGAGGGTCGGGTATCACAGAGCAGGCGAGAGCGATTCACTGTGTCATCACACCTGCGCTGGGCAAGGTCACGATCGGGCAGGGGCTCCCGTACGCCCGGCTCGTCCGCGGCAAGGAGACGCTCGTCAAGGCCTACCTCACGCTCCCGAGCACCTTGCCGTCATGTGCCGGCACGTCGCCGGCGATCAAGGTCATGGGCGCCACGCTCACGCTCAAGAACGGTTCGAGTCCGCTGGGCGGAGTCACGCCTGTGCTCTTCCAGGACGCGATCGGCGCACTCGTCACCTCGAAGACGACCGCGCTGAATCAGCCTGCCGACCCGAAGTTCATCATCCGCGGGTCGCAGTTCCCGCCCGCCGGGTCGGGCATCGGCGGGACGTGGACGGCGAACGTCGACATCACCGTCCAGTACGTGTCGAGGGGAGCTCCCGTCCGTGGCACCCCCGACGACTTCACGACGACGCCCCAGTCGATCACGTTCTCGAACGCGATCTCGAACCCCGTCGCGGGCCAGTCGAAAGCGCTGCGGATCCTCGCCGTCCCGATGGCGACCGCTCTGAGCAGCACGCAAACGAGCGCGCTCGAGCAGGCGATGACCGCCCTCTCTGGGATGTACCCCGTCTCCGACAATTCCGGATCGGGTCAGCCTCGTGTCGGCGTCCTGCCGACGACGCAAGGCGGGATCCGCTACGCGATCAACAACCCCGGACCTGTCAACCTCACCGGTCTGACGGATCCGGTGCTGGGATGGTGCGGGTCCGGCACGAATTACGCGCCGGTCCAGAGCCAGCTTCAGGCGGTTGAGAACGCCTACAACGACGCGAACACGCCCGACAACGACGTCGACCGAGCCGTCGGTGTCATTCCGGACAAGAGCGACTCGGGCGCGCTGATCAGCACGGGCTCGCCGAGCTGCTACGAGGGCTTCACCGTCACGAACACGAAGGAGGCGTGGGTCCGGCTGCTTCCCGACAGCGCGACCAGCGGCGCGTCGATGAGCGGCTCGCTCCTCACGATGGAGTCCTGCCACACCTTCGACTGCACCAAGAGCTCCCAGACGCGCCACTCGCTCAACACGAGCGCCGACAACTTGCCCGGGATCGCCGGCCTCGTCTTCAACCCGCTGACGTGGTCCTATCTGCCCGACGATCGAACGGCGATGCGTTTCACCGCGCCCGGCTGGAACAACACGACGACCGTCTTCGAGCCCGGCGACTACGACTACGTCCTCTGCGGGCTCGGCGGCGGCGGCACGAGCTGCCCCGCGGCGGGCGCGGGGACGCTCACCGGAGTCCCGGCCGGCACGACGTTCGTGCTCGACGGGACCACGGACGGACAGACGCCGATCACGGCGACGAAGTGCACCGCGACGGTGTCGAGCTGCGTCGTCAACTCGCACGGGACGAACCGGCTTCCGACAACGACGCCGGATCCAACGAGCCAGTTTCGCTGGATTCAGGAGGGAGCAGGCGGCACGGTGCTGAGCAATCTGGGCGTCCCCGTTCAGTTTTTCCATTCGGGTCACGGCGGGACGCAGGACGTGGGGCTGGGCTCGACCGGAGTCTTCTCGTTCGCGTTCCCGCTCAACGCGGGGACGACGAAGGTCAAGCTCGTGAACAACGCGACCTCGCCGCCGACCGTGCTCTACCAGTCCTCGAAGACGGCGCCGCCGACGGTCACGGGGGTGACGATCACGAACGGGCAGCCGCCGATCTTGCTGGCACGGCGGGCGCACGCGTACGTGCCTTACCTTGCGCCCGCGAACCCGCACCCGCTGCGCGTTCTCGGTGCGCCCACGCCGCGGATGGCGCGGACGGGCGATGGGCTCGGCGGCCCGCGCGGCGATAGCGCAATCTCGAGGATCGCGTTTGTCGTCACGACCTACACCGTCACCTCGAACGCGGACACCGCGGACGGCAATGTCGGCGACGGCACCTGCGACGACGGAACAGGCTTCTGCACGCTTCGCGCCGCGATCCAGGAGTCGAACGCGAGCGCCGGCGACAAGGACACGATCGCATTCAATCTCCCGGGCGGCCAGCTCACGATCCAGCCGGCTGGGGCGCTACCGGACATCACCGACCCGGTCATCATCGACGGGACGTCCCAGGCCGGGGTCGAGCTCGACGGATCGAACGCCGGCGGTGTGAGCGGACTCGTCGTCACCGCCGGCGGCACGACGGTGCAAGGCCTTGCGATCGACCGGTTCGGCGGCAGCGGCATCCATCTCCCGAGCTCCGGGAACACCATCGGAGGACCGACGCCGGCCGACCGCAACGTCATCTCCGGAAACACCATCGACGGCATCCAGATCTCGGGCGCCGACACGACCGGCAATCACGTCGAGGGCAACTACATCGGGACGAACGCGGCCGGGACCGCAGCGTTCGGCAATAACTTCCAAGGCGTCTCGCTCCTCGGCGGCGCGCACGGAAACACGATCGGTCCCGGGAACGTCCTCTCCGGGAACGGTGTCGACGGCGTCGGGATGTTCGGCGCCGCCACGACGGGCAACGTCGTCCAGGGGAACCTGATCGGGACGAACGCTGCCGGCACAGCAGCAATACCCAATGTCTCCGAGGGCGTCGGCATCGTCGACGGGAACAACAACACCGTCGGCGGGACGAGCGCCGGCAGGCGGAACGTGATCTCGGGCAACAGCCAGACCGGCGTCGGGATCTTCGGCGCCACCGCGACGGGCAACGTCATTCAGGGCAACTTCATCGGAACCAACGCCTCCGGCACAGCCGCAATCGGCAATGCCAACGCCGGCGTCTTTATCCAGAGCTCGAGCTCCGCCAACACCGTCGGCGGGGAGGTCGCGGGCGCCGGCAACCTCATCTCCGGCAACGCCGCGTTCGGGATCCAGACCTCCGGCGCCGTCGGCGTCAAGGTCACCGGCAACCTCATCGGCACCGACGTCAACGGCACCGCGGACCTCGGCAACGCGCGCGAAGGCGTCCGCATCGAAGGCGGGTCCGGCGCGACGATCGGCGGGACGACGACGGCCGCCAGGAACGTCACTTCCGGCAACGACGGGTTCGGGATCCTGCTCTACGGCACGACCGGGGCGACGGTTCAGGGGAACTACGCCGGCACGAACGTCACGGGCACGGCGGCCGTCGGGAACGGCCTCGACGGCATCGGCGTCGACGGCGGCAGCAACAACACGATCGGCGGAACGGCCGCAGGGGCCGGCAACCTCACCTCCGGCAACGGCAATCAGGGGATCGCGGTCTTCGGCGTCGACTTCCCGGCCGGTACGACGGGCAACGTCATCCAGGGCAACCTCGTCGGCACGAACGCCGCGGGTACCGGGACGATCGGCAACGGCGGGGACGGCATCCGGATGCACAACGCGTCGAACACGACGGTGGGTGGAACGGCCACCGGTGCCGGCAACGTCGTCACCGGGAGCGGCGCACACGGCATCACCGTCTTCAACGGCGCCGGTTCGGCCACCGGCAACCGAATCAGCCGCAACTCGGTGTTCGCGAACGGCGCGCTCGGCATCGATCTCGGCCGCAACGGCGTAACCGCGAACGACGCCGGGGACGGCGACAGCGGCGCCAATAACCTCCAGAACTTCCCGGATCTGACGGACGCGAGCACGAGCACGGCCGGCACCGTCGTCGACGGGACGCTCGGCAGCACGCCGAGCACGACCTTCACGCTCGAGTTCTTCGACAACCCGACCTGCGACCCGTCGGGGTTCGGCGAGGGCCAGACGCTTCTCGGCACGAAGTCCGTGACGACGGGGGCCGGCGGCACGATCAGCTTCAGGTTCACCACGACGACGATGGTCGGCGCCGCCGACTTCATCACGGCGACGGCCACCGATCCGAGCGGCAACACCTCGGAGTTCTCGCAGTGCAAGCAAATCACCGAGCTCCCGCCGGCAGGCACCTTCGTCGCCAACGTCCAGGCGACCGACACGGACAACCCGGGCGACACGCGGGCAACCTGCTACATCGACTGGGGCGGCGTGAAGTACGTGGGCGCGGTCGGGGTCACTCCTTCCAGCGTCAGCGGCAACAACGTCACGTTCAAGTGCCCGTTCGAGCTCTCAGCGCTCGGCGGCACGGCGACCGGCACCGCCCACGTCAGCGTGCTCGTGGACGACCGCTTCAGCCAGTCGACCTTCAGCAACGTCGCCGAGGCGAACGTCCAGTCTGATCGCAAACCGCCGGTTCCGTCGATCGCGGCTCCGTCGCCGGCTCTCGAGAATCCTCCGTCGGGTGCCAAGATCCCCGAGTACCTCCAATACGAGAGCATCGTGCTCAAGGGCTCGGGCTGGGATCCCGAGGACAAGCACCTGAGCCCGTCGGCGCTCACGTGGACGTCGGATCTCATCACCGGCGCACCGTCGCTTTCCGGCGAGGACGCGACCATCAGGCCTCCTGCCGCTACGGGCTTCGCCGTGGGGCTCCACACGATTACGCTCACCGTCGTCGACGCGGACGGCAACAGCCGCTCGAAGGTTGCGACGGTGCGGATCGTCGCCGACGCGGACCACGACGGGATTCGCGCGGATCTCGATCCGGCGACGTGCAACCCGTTCACGAGCGGCGACGGCGACCCCATGAACGCGGCGCTCGATCCGGACGGGGACGGAGTCCCGAACTTCGACGAGGTCTACACCAAAAATGGGCCGTGCTCCGCGGAGGACAGCTACAGCGCGTACATCGACTTCGACCCCGACAACCTCCAGCGGACGTCTTCAGGGACGCCGATCAGCGTCAAGGTGAGGGTCCCGTACCGGAGCGTCAGCCAGATTGTCGGCTCGAGCGTGAAGATCTCGAAGCTCATCTACGTCAATGCCCACGGCGAGGTCGCCGAGGCCACCCCGAACCAACTCGTTTCGAGCTGGAGCGCACAGGGCGCGGACGCTCTGGCGAAGTTCGACCGACCAACGTTCGTCACCACGCTGAACAGTCTCGGGATCGCGAACCAGCGGATCCTGATCGAGGTCAGCGGCACATTCACCGACGGGAAGACGTGGCTTGGGCGCGACGCCACGAACGTGAAATAGGGGCCATCTAGCTAGGAGGAGACATGAAGGGTCGAAGGATTGGGGCAGTGCTGGCTGTGGCCGCCACTGCGGCGCTCGTGGTCGGGAGTGGCGCCGGCGCAGTCGACGCGAAAGGCCCGCCCTGCGGCGACATCAAGATGGACGCCTTTTACTCAGGCGATGGCACCACTGCCGGGGCGACGCTCTTCACGCCGGTCGCGACCTGCACGAATGTGATGTATACGGTCTTCATCGATTCCTCGCCGCCAACTGCGCCGGTCAGTGCGCAGGGCGACGGCGTTGCGGACCTCGGCGCGGATGGAGACTTCATCGAGCTGTCTACGAGCGTCAGCGACAGCGACAGCACCATCTGCATCTACAGCGAGTCGACAATTGCCGGGCACGTCATCGACAGGGCACCCGATACGGGCTGCGTCACGCTCCACCCCGGCGAAACGGGTGGGGGCAGCCTGCCGAACTAGGCCGGTTCTCGCGCCAGCTCGAGGGCCCGCGTGCGACTCGCGCGGGCCCTCTCGTTGTCGCCCGCTCGTTCCCACGCCTTCGCCGCGAGCTCGAGCGACTCAGCTGCCTGGGGAACAGCCCCGATCTCGAGGTAGAGGCGGGCGGCGTTCTCGGCCCACTCCCCTGCGGCCGGATAGTCACCCTGCCCGAGCTTGACCGCGCCCATCGTGTCGGTGACGTCTGCGACGACGAGCGAGTGCCCGATCGAGCGAGCGAGGTCGAGAGCCTTCTGGCAATTCGTCAGCGCCTCCTCGTATTCCCCGACCTCGCTCAACGCCCAGGCGAGGTTGGCGTAGCTCTGTGCCGTGCCGCCCACGTGTCCGACTCGCTCGAACTCCTCGATTGCGCGCCGGTGACAGGCGACAGCCTCGTCCAACGCGCCTCGCTGCATCTCCACGAGACCGAGTCCGCCGAGCGAAGCGCCGATCTCCTCCGCGCTGCCGACCCGTTCCGCGAGCTCGAGAGCTCGGCGGAATGTGGCAGCTGACTCGTCGAGGCGTTGCAGCTGTCGATACGTGTCACCGGCGATGCGGTATGACGTCACGAGACCTCGAAGGTCCTCGAGTTCGGAGAAGATCTGCTCCGCCCGGAACGCGTCGTCGAGGGCTTCGCCGACGCGGCCGGCGACGGTCTTCGCCCGCGCGAGCTGGAGGAGCATGTGGCCGACAGTCGCGTCGACTCGCTCCCCCACAGCGGTCACGCCGGCAGTGAGGACGTCGATCGCCTGCTCGAAGTGCCCGGCGACCGACAGCGTCCAGCCCTGCTCGAGCCAGAGCGGAGCAAGATCGGCGCCCGTGAGCGCCTCGGTATGAAAGGCGGTGTCGACGACCTCGAGCGCCCGCACGTACTCTCCCTGCTTGCGGAGCGTCGAGGTGATCCCTCGCCAGGCCCGAACGTCGTTCGCCGCGTCGCGCACCTCGGTGTAGAGACCCAGAGCTTGGTCGTAGTCGCCGACGAGCTCGGTCAAATCGGCCAGGTCGAGGCGGATCTCTGCGTCGCCTGAATCGAGCTCGAGCGCACGACTCAGGTGGAGGATGGCCTCCTTGTTCGCGTAGAGCCGCTTTGACCGCTCTGCGGCGCGCAGGAGGTACGCGACCGCCTTCTCGCCCGCTTCGCCGAGGTAGAGATGGCGGGCGAGCAGGTCGATCGTGTCTTCGCCGCCGCCGTAGAGGGTCTCGGCGACCTCCGCGACCTTCAGGTGGAGCTCGCGGCGTCTCCGGCGCAGCAGTCGTGAATAGGCGACGTCCTGGACGAGCGCGTGGTGGAAGAGGACGGTGTCGACGCCCGCTTCGACGCTGCGGTCGAAGAACCCGCTGGCGACGAGACCTTCGAGCCGCTCCTCGAGCTTCGGCTCCCCGGTCACGGCGTGCAGGAGCGGGAGCGCGACGCGTCTTCCGATCACGGACGCCGTCTGGACGAGGGCTGCGGCTGGGCGTGGGAGCAGGTCGAAGCGCGCCGACAGGACTCCCTCGACAGTCTCCGGGAGCGTGCGCGCGTCCCAGCCCGGCCGGATCCGCCACCCTCCGTCGTCACGGGCAAGCGCCTCCGCATCCCGCATCGAGCGCACGGTTTCCTGGATGAAGAACGGATTCCCTTCGGTCCGCTGCGCGACGAACGCGACCAGCTCGCGAGGGGCGGTCCCCTCGAGCACGCTTTCGATGAGGGCTCGGATCCCGTCGTAGCCGAACGGCTCGAGCATGACCGTGGTTCGGTCGGGCGCAATCTCGTCCATCCGCTCGACCGCCTCGGGCCGGGCGATCAGACAGAGCAGGAGCGGGCACTCCCTCGTGAGCCGGACGAGCTCAGCCGTCAGCCCGATGCTCGACGCGTCGACCCAGTGGAAGTCCTCGATGGCGACCGTGATCGGCCCGTCCGCGGTCAGGCCGCGAAGCCACGACGTGAAGGCGTCGTGCAGGCCACGCCGGAAGCCCTCCGGCTCGAGCGCGACGACGTCGGGGTCGGCGATCGGCAGGCCCAGCAACTTGGCGAAGTAGGGCTGCGCGGCCGTGTCCGGAATCGAGGCCTCGAGCTTCCGGACGCCCGTCTCCGGGTCGTCGTCGGGCAGGATCCCCGTGACGCGCCGGAGCAGGTCGGCGTAGGGCCAGTACGCGAGCCCGGACCCATACGAGAGGCACCGCGCGTGCAGCCAGCCTCCGTGGACGGCTGCATGCGCGCGGACCTCCTCGGTCAGACGCGACTTTCCGATCCCCGGTTCGCCGACTACTGCGAGGACGCCGCCTCGTCCCGAGCTCAGCTTTCGAACCGGCGCGAGCGCGGCGGACAGCTCGCTCTCGCGGCCGATCAGCGGACGGCGGCGGACTTCGAGTGTTCGGCGCTCCCCCACGAGCCGCCAGGCGGGGACGGGCTCGCTCTTGCCCTTCAGGGTCAGGTCGCCGACGGGCTGGAACTCGAAGCGGCCGCCGGTCAGCGCGACGGTGGTCTCGCTCACGTAGGTCTCTCCTGCCGGAGCGGAGGACTCGAGCCGCTGGGCGAGGATGACCGAGTCGCCGAGTACGCCGTAGTCCGTCCGCGACTCGCTGCCCAGGATCCGCGCGATCCCGTGCCCCGAGTTGATGCCCACGTGCAGGGTGAGCTCCGGCTTCATCGGGAGCTCGTCGCAGAGACGGGCCAGCTCGCGGTGCATCTCGAGCGCGACGAGCAACGCGCGATCGGCGTCGTCCTCGTGGCTGATCGGGGCGCCGAAGAGGGCGAGTAGCGCGTCGCCGGCGAACTTCTCGACGTAGCCGTCGTACCGGCCGACGATGCTGCTCAGGGCCGAGATGACGGGGTCGATGACCTCGGTCAGCTGCTCGGGATCGAGCCGGTCGGCAAGCGCCGTAAAGCCCGAGACGTCGGCGAAGAGCGCTGTGATCAGCCGCCGTTCTTCCGGAAGCCGGCCGCCCGTCTCGACGAGCTGGTCTGCGACCGCACCGGCGACGAAGCTGCGGAGGGCCTCTCGGACGCTAGGCCCGGCTTCAGAGGGCGCCTCGGCGCGCTTCGTACCGCAATGGCCGCAGAAGCGCATTTCCTCGGCGTTCTCGCCGCCGCATGCGGAACAGAGCCAGGCTGCCATTCATGCCTCCGCGGCCAGTGTACGACTCGAATCGACCGTTCTCGTGCGGAGGCTTGCTGCCTGGGCAGGCGCGGCTACAAGCAGTGGGGCGCGTTACCCTGGACTCCGCATGGGGCCCGTAGCTCAGCTGGTCAGAGCAGCGGACTCATAATCCGTTGGTCCTTGGTTCGAATCCAAGCGGGCCCATCTAGCCAGCGACAATCATCGAATGACCCCATTAGCCAATGCGAGGACGGCTTCGGGAAGTGCCTGACCCGCCGCTTGTTCTGGTCAGCATCGACGTTGAGACGCCGCTCGCGTTCACGCTGGCGCGCGAGGGCTGGCGACCGATCGAGGCGCTCAGCGAGCCAAAGCAATCGGTCGAGTTCAGCTTCGCGGGCAGGACGATCTACTGGCGCGAACACGGCGACGCGGCGCTCGTCAACATCACCGTGCAGGCCCCCGACGCGAGCTTGAAACAGGCCAAGCAAGACGGCGACTTCTTGCTCCGCTTCGTCAGCGCGCTCGCCTACTGGTATGGCGTGCCACTCCGAGTCGTCAACCCGCCCTCCGCAACGATGCGCTACCACCAGCACGACCCGGCGCAGGTGGTCGGCTGGTCATATCGCAGGCCCGCCGTACATCCGGTTCCCGGCCCGCCAGCCGAGATCCCCGACCATCCGCATGCCCAACTGACGCTCGCGCTGAACCGAACCGCCAACAACGTGTACCGGGCCGATCCGTTTGCCGGCTTCCTCGCCTACTGGAACGTCGTCGAGCTCGCCGCCGACGCCGAGAACGTCGAAGCATGGATAGATGAAAACGCAGCCGGGGCGGACGTCGACGCAGAGCTTGCGGCCTCGTTGTCGCGGTACAGACATCACGCTCTTAACCGCACCGTCCCCGACCAGTCGATTGAGATGACGGCTAATCCGGACCGGGTCGAAGATCTGGGGCGGATGCAGGAAGTCGCCCTCGCCGTCTCACGGCTCGCGCTGCGCGCGATCGAGACGCGCTGGCCGATCACCGGCTACTACGCGAACCCCACCGACTGAATCCGATCGAAGACGATGGAACGATCCAGATGAGTCAGCTGGGGGAGTTGCTGGAGTTGATGGCGACGGCGCGCAGGCGCTACCGGACGTTGAGCGCAACGCTCCACGAGCGCTTCGACGAAGCAATCGTCGAACGAGACGAAGACATGAGTCCGTTCAGCTTCGCGACAGTCAGTGAGCTGTTCTACGCGTCTCCCGACCGGCTGCGAGACTGCCGCCGAGGGGTACGCACGCATCACCTACGGGAGCAGTGAAACGCCGCGAACCATCACACGTGGCGAGCGCTCATACCTTCTGCTGCCCGGGCGCGCGCATTTCATAATCGATGGTACCGCCATCACCTTGACCATCGAAGTCGGCGGCGACGACGAGCTCCTAGACATCGCCGACTCCCTCATCCTCGTCGATCACTCGCGGCCGTAGACGAACGGTGAAGCGATCACCGTTGTTGCACTCGATGACGTGCTGCTGGCCCTACGACCTCATCTTCCTGAACCAGACGCACGTTTGCCACTGCTGAAGCGAAATCCCCATACCCGCCCTCACCGCTCGATCGAGCTCTGCACGTGGTAGTGACGGTGCCCCGTGCCCCGTGAGCTGTGCCCGGTTGGGGCGCTGCCCGGTGAGGATGGGGAGTCGAACCCCGAACGCCCGCCCGTGGCGTCACCGGATGCAACTTCGGCAGTTGCCGCCTCGTGCACGCTGCTCGATCTCACGGCTACCGACTCGCTTCTAGTCGACCAGCTCCGTCGTCCAGTTCGTCTCCTGAATCACCGCGTCGAGCTCGCGTCGCTCGCGCGCGAGGTTGTCTGCCTTCCGACGGCGACCTGGCGCAGCACAGCTTGCCGCATCGCGAGCGCGTCACGGTGCGCCAGCGCGTCCGTCAAGGTTGCGCCCGACGGCAGCCGTGTCGCGAGGTTCGTTCGGTTGATTCGCGCGACCAGATGCTCGAGTTCGGTTGCCATCGCATCGAACTCGCGCAGCAGATCAGCAGGATCTTCCGACGGCTGTTCGCCCTCCTGGACGAGCGCGCTCGCCTTCAACCGCTCTCGGACCTGACCAATGCGCGTCAGGAGCTGCTTCCTGATCGTCAGTGCTTCACCCAGCTTCAAAGGAACCGGGTTTGCCCCCGGACGGGCCTCGAAGATTTGGCACGAGCGTAGCGAACCACGCGCGACATGCACGCACCCCTGGAGGCCATCAGGCGGCGAGCGAGAGAACGGCCGTCACCTCGCCCGAGTCCAGCACGTGGGCACAAGCACCCGACGCCGGAACCACGAGCATTCTCGGGCCGGCTTGACGGACCGAGAGGATCTCGCACGTTGCGCGAAGGTCGACCGCACATGTCATTTCCAGCACGCCACGCTGGCACAAGACGCCCTGGAAATTGGTCTGCCGATGATGACGCCGCTCATACGCTTCGACAGCGCGCAACGCAGCCGATGTCGTCACGCCACCTGCGGGAAGGCGCACAGCGACCTCCGGATCACCGCCGAAATAGCGGGCCGCAAGATCGGTCTTCCCACTCCCACCGATCGGCCCGACCGTCTCGGTTCTGCTCGAACAAGCGAACGCTGTCAGCAAGAAAACGCAGCCGATGGCTGCGGCGGCATAACTCCCCGGGCGACCCACGGAGCACAACTTGCGGACCGCACGGGTATGGCGCATCCCCCATACGGGCATCCTTTTGTGCACAAAAACTGCGGGAACCTCCCATTACTGAGCGGCGTTGTCGTTCCGCGGCGTCGGCGTGCGACTTGCAGCAAACACTACGAACCCGCGAGCTGGCCTCGGCGCGGCGTCGCGCACATCATCGACGTCAGCATCGGCATCGTCTTGTTTCTGCTCGTGATCGCATTCGGATTCGCGGTCAGCTCCAGCTACAGCGCCCACGGGATCGCGCTGTTCACCGCCTTCATGGGAGTGGCCTGCTACTTCGCAGCCGGCAACGCAGCGCCCGAGGCCAAACGATCGGCAAGCGGATCGTCCGCTGCCCCGACACAGCGGCCAGATCGGCTTCGTGCGCGCGTTCGGCCGCTGGTTCACGATGATCCTGATCAACATCGTCCCCGTCCTCAGCCTGATTGCCGTGTTCCGCCCACTCTGGGACAAGGAGAACCGCGCCTTTCACGACGACGCGGCAAAGACGCTGGTCATCCGCTCCTAGCCAGGGACGTCCCTTGGATCGTCGCCGTAGCTGTTGCGTTCCGCAATCGTCCCGTCCATGTTGTGGATGACGTGCTCGGTTCGACGCCGGCGCGCCTCTTCACGTCCCGCTTCTACTGCTTCCTCCTTGGAGTTGTAGGTCGACAACTCGCCGGCGCCCTCGACTTCGTTCTTCCAGATCGCTCCAGCTGGGACTGTGTGTATCCATCCGCGCGCCATTCTTGACCCCCCTCCTCGAGGTTTGCTCTGGGTGGGAAGTGCGCCGGAAGCGGACCGACAAAACGTGATAGCGCGCTCAGGTGGAGAGCGGGGACATGGCTCCTCCACCTCTCGGGCGTCGTTACGTGGGTCGTCGCAACGCGCCGACCGGTAGGTGACCAACTCCTGCTTTGGCGATTCCACGACTGACGATGTAGCCGGTGGCGACGATCGTCACCAGGAGCCAGCCGCGTGTGTCATCGAGCGAGTCCGAGACCGCAGTCGCGATCAGAATCGCCCCGATCACCACAACCATCGCCCAGAACTCCGTCGAAAGGACGGCCCACTTGGTCTCGTCGTGCAGACCAGTTGCACGCTCTCCGACAGCCTCCGCGTCGTAGCCGACGCTTCGTTCCGTGCGATCGCTCACTTCACGTGTTGTCATTCGCTTTCACCTCCTCTCGTTCCTCAGGGTTCGATTTGTCGAGTGCTTCTCTCAGGCGGGCGAGGCCGATGGAGCGGGTTTCCGTTCCGGTGTTCCGCCCTTTGCCTGCCTGGTGTGCTCCGCCTGCTCCTCCGGCGTCGTCTCGATGTCTTGTAGGACCTTGCCGAGCAGGAAGAACGTCGGCGGCCAGAGCCCGATGAAGATGGCGAGTCTCTCGGCACGCGCCCGCGAATCCCTGTTGTCGGTGACCGCCGACCGACCCCAAAGCGAGATCGCGGTCAGCATCGAACCGAAGCCGAGGCCGTGGAGCAGATCGCTGCTCAATCCGAGCCTGTGAAGCAACAACGCCATGCGCACGAGGACCCCTCCTCAGATAGCGAACGAGGCTCCCAGCCTCCCCGGCTCGGGCGTGTCAAAACATCCTCGAATCCGCATCGTCCAGGGGTCCAGGCCGCTCCGCTCCCCCACGCAGGGGTCAGCGGCGTGCTCCTCCACGCCGCCAGGGTGGAGAACCGAGCACGCTGCCAAGACCCCTTGGTTCGGAACGGAAACCGTCAGCCCCCGAGGGTTCCGTTCCATACTCAAAAACGAACTTCGCCGCCGGGTGGTTACGGGCGGGCGAGAATGTCCGGCTAGTCCGCCGTCCTAGGACCATCTACCGATGGCGACCGAGGCGACGCGCTCCTTACTGTGGTCAGCATCGCCCCAACGTAAGGAGTCGCAAATGACCGAGATACGCACAGCGAGTCGTCAGATCACCGAGGAGGTCACCAGCTGGCCGGGCGTCGAGGCGGGACCCGGACGGCGCGGCGAGTTCGCGTTCACCGTTGGCCGCCGGGAGATCGGCCACCTCCACGGTGACCGCGCCGCCCACTTCGGCTTCCCCAAGAACGTCTGGGTCGAGCTGCGGGAGCAGGGGCGCATCGTTCCCCACCCGGTCTTTCCGGACGCGCAGGGCCCTGCCGCGCGGAGGATCGAGAACGACGCCGACGTCCGCGAGGTGATCGAGCTGCTGCGGCTCAACTACGACCGAGTGGTTGCCCGCCACGGCTTGCCGGCGAAGGTCTGAGCGCGAGACTCTCAGACCGGCAGACACGTCAACTTCTCCTGGTCGACGACGAGGTCGATGGCTTCACGCGAACCGCCGTGGGGCCGAAGCAGCAGGGCCCGCGAGAATGGGCCCAACGACGAAGGAGTGGTGATGTCTCCAACCGCGACGAACGGAAAGATCTGTTACCTCGAGATCCCTGCGGCGGACGTACAGAGCTCGGCCAAGTTCTACGAACAGGTCTTCGGCTGGCGGCTCAGGGAACGAGGTGACGGCGAACTGGCCTTTGACGACGCGACGGGTGAGGTCAGCGGCACGTGGGTGACGGGTCGGCCCGCATCCGCGGAACCGGGCCTGCTGCTCTACGTGATGGTCGACAGCGTCGCCGCGACGGTCGAGGCGGTCGTCGCTCAGGGATGCGAGATCGTGCAGGCGATCGGCGGCGACGCGCCCGAGATCACGGCGAGATTCCGCGATCCAGGCGGCAATGTGATCGGCCTCTACGAGGAACCCCACTCGACGGGGTCGTCGTCCGCCTGAAATCCGACCCGTTTGGCCAGTTGCGCGCCGTTGCCCGAACAGGCGACGATCACGGCTGGCGTCAGGGAGTGGAAGAGATGAAGAGGGCCGCCAGGTCGGACCGCTAGGCCGCGAGCGAGCCGACGTGTCGCGGCCCTCTTCGTATCCGCCAGTCGGCAGAGCGTCCGGCTACAGCTCGAGAGCCGGCGACGCGATCCGGTCCGGCGCGTCCCAGAGCCGGAACCCGCCCAGAAAGGCGTTCTTGTTGTCGCCGAGCCGTGCGTAGCTCGGCAACCCGTCGAGCTTGTCTGCGTTGCCTCCGCCGAGGACGACGTACTCCGGTCCCAGCGCTCTGTGGAGACGGTCGACCGTCTCGAGCACGGCGGCCCGCCAATGCTTCTTTCCGAGGCGTTCGAGGCCGCGCTCGCCGACGTAGTCCTCGAACGTCGCTTCGCGGAAGGGGAGATGCCCGAGCTCCATCGGCGCGATGACGCCGTCGAGGATCATCGTCGAGCCCAGGCCTGTGCCGAGTCCGAGAAACAGCATTCTTCCGCCCGCGTAGCTTCCGACCGCCTGCATCGCTGCATCGTTGACGACCTTCGTGGGCTTTCCGAAGGCATCGGCGAAGTCGAACCCGACCCAGCCCGTTCCGAGGTTGATCGGCTCGGCGGTCACGCGATCGCCGTGTACGTCGGCCGGCACGCCGACGGAAACGGCTTCCCATTGCCAGTCGCCGGTTCGCGCGAGCGCGCCGTCTACCATTTCACGCGGCGTCAGGGCAGGGCCGGAATCGAATCTGCGCCGCTCTGTCTGGCCTGAGGCGAGGAGCTTTACATGCGATCCGCCCACGTCGACGACGAGAATGGCGTGCGGCTGTGCGTTCACAGCGCGAGTCTAGGCGGCGTTCGATTCGCCGCAGGAAGACAGAGAGCCGGGTGGGAGCTGGCAGCGACCTGGATTTGCCGCCGAATCCGTCTGCTTGCCGGCTCCCCCGACCCGGCCGTGAACACGTAGTCCTGGTGGGAGGCCGACGCGTCGGCCTCGTCAAGGTCTAAGCGCTCGCCGACGAGTCTACTCCTCGTAACCCGGAACTCAAGCCCCCGTGGACCGGTGCGCGCGGACCGAAATTGACTGATAAATCAATCGGGTTTGCAAATCGGAACTCCATGAGAAAGACCTTCTCTGAGTCCGGGAATCCCGTCCCGGAAAGACAGCTCAGGGGGTGGCATGAACGTCTCTCAAGGCGTGACGGCACGCGCCCTGCTCGTCGGCGCAGCCGCAGCGCTGGGTCTGCTCGCGTTGTCGGCCGCGCTTGCGTTCGCAACCGCGGGCGGCGATTCCGGCTTCTCGGCCAAGCAGCCGAACCCGACGCGGATCATCGCGGCGACCTGCGCTCGGGGGGTTTGGGCCTTCAGCTTCGCGTAAAAGGCCCGAGAGAACCCTCTCCCCTGAGGGGTGCGGGAGGCGGTCGGAGCTCGATCGCCTCCCGCCGCACTTTTGCGGCAGGAGAATATCGACCACGGTATTCCCTGGAGCTGATCCGAGTCGGTGGCTGGATCTTCTCGATTCGTTCGGGGAGGTCGAGCGCCTAGCGTCGATCTGCCTCGTCGCCGGCGAGCGGGTCGAGTTCGACGGCGACGAGCTGAACGGCGCGCTGCGCCGCGCGCTCGTCGTGCGGGCCGTCGGCGGTGATCCACATCGTGAGCTGGCGCTCGACGAGGACGCCGTCGTGCGTCTCGCCGACGAGCTCGCGAGCGATGTGCGCAAGGAGCAGCTCCAGCTCGAACTGGCCTCGATTCGGCACCTGGGAAAGGGTCGGCCGGCCGTGGAGCAGTCGATCGCGGCGCTCGTCGCCGATCCGGAGCTCGCCTGGCGCGCCTTCTGCGCCGCACGGCTCGCGGACCAGCTCGCCGAAGAGAACTAGTGGCTCTGAGCCGCTAACTCAGGCGCTCCGTGAGATAGCGGAGCGCGAGCGGGTAGCGGTATTCGATCAACCCGTGCGTTGCATCGAAGAGCTCGAAATGGACGTCTGTGACGCCGATCCCGGCCAGCGCTGTCCGGAAAGCCTCCGCGCCGAGGTCGAGGAAGTACTCGTCGCGCTTGCCGGCGTCGATCCAGATCGCCCGCATCGAGCGGAGCGCGTCTGCGTGCCGCGGCACCATCCGCACCGGGTCCCATTCCAGCCAGCGGTCGAACACATCGCGCCTCAGTTCGCCGGTCGAGATGGTGAACGGCAACTCTCCCGCGGAGTAACACGCAGCCATGCAATAGGTGTTGACGAGCCACATGTCGTCCTTGCGTGAGAACGCGGGACGCGAGCGGAAGTCCTCCCAAAACCGCTCGTACGACCCGTCGAAGTCGTCTCGCAGAGAGCGCGCGACCTGCGCGAAGTCGGGTTGGTAGCAGACCTCGAACAGCGCGTCGCCCGCATGCGTCGCCAGCCCGCCGAAGAGATCGGGACGCAGCATCGGCGTCACCATCGCGCCATAGCCGCCGGACGACTTTCCGGCGATCCCGCGATGCTCGCGCGCGTTCAAGGTGCGATAACGGGAGTCGACGAAGGGCACCACCTCCTCGCAGAGGTACGTGTGGTACCTGCCGGTCGCCGTCGAGTCGAGGAACTGTGAGCCCCCGAGCGACGTCCAGCAGTCGACGAAGGCGATCACGCATTCGAGCGCGGCTTCGTCGACGAGCTCGAGCACATTCGGCCGCAGCGCGACGCGATTGCGCCACATGTCGACCTGGCCGGTCATGCCCTGGATGACGTAGATCGACGGGTAGCGGCGGTCCGACTCCGCGTAACCCGGCGGCGTCCACACCCAGAGCGGTCTCACGTTCGGGTCGGCGAGTGGGTTCCCGCGCAGCGCCTCGCTCTCGAGCTCGTGCTCGTCGATCTTTCCCCGGTACTCGATGCTCCACGGCTGCATGGGTCGCTAACGTACCGCCCCGGGCATGGGTCGTCGTCCGTTCATCGTGATCTTGGTCGCGCTGGCCCTCGCCGGCTGCGGCGGCGGCGGCAGCTCGGGCGGCGCCGTTGCGCCCGTCTACAAACGCGCTCCCACGGAGGCATGCCTCCGCAGCCACAGCTTCGAGATCAAGCACGGGGTGAAGGCCGTCGGCTTCGTCGCCTTCACGTCGGTCGGAGGCAGCTTTCGGGCCACGAAGAGCGCTTCGAAGGACGTGATCCTGGCGTTCGGGAACGACGGTGCCGACGCCAAGCAGACGTTGGACGCGATCCGCGGCAACGACAAGCTGAAGCAGTCCAAGATCTTCCGCTACCGCCGCCGCGTGGCAAACGTCGTGCTGTTCTGGGCCTACCGGCCGAAGCGGGCGACGGCGAGGGTCGTCGACGGGTGTCTGAGGCCGAGCCAAAAGGCCGCCTAGCTAGAATCCTCCCCATGGCAGAGGTCGGAACGCTACGCGTCAAGACAGGGCTCGCCGAGATGCTCAAGGGCGGGGTGATCATGGACGTCGTCGACGGCGAACAGGCGCGTGTGGCCGAGGAGGCGGGCGCGGTCGCCGTGATGGCCCTCGAGCGCGTGCCGGCGGACATCCGCCGCGACGGGGGCGTCGCGCGCATGTCGGATCCGGACAAGATCAAGGAGATCCAGGAGTCGGTCACGATTCCGGTGATGGCGAAGTGCCGCATCGGCCACTTCGTCGAGGCGCAGATCCTCGAGGCACTGGAGGTCGACTACATCGACGAGTCCGAGGTGCTGACCCCGGCCGACCTGCAGCATCACGTCGACAAGTGGAAGTTCACCGTCCCGTTCGTCTGCGGCTGCACGAACCTGGGTGAGGCGCTGAGGCGGATCGCCGAGGGCGCCGCGATGATCCGCACCAAGGGCGAGGCCGGGACGGGGGACATCGTCAACGCCGTGACGCACATGCGGGCCGTGTTCGGGCACATCCGCCGGCTCGGCGCACTGTCCGAGGAGGAGCTGTACTCCGAGGCGAAGGAGCTGCGCGCGCCGCTCGAGCTCGTGCGCTGGGTCGCCGAGAACGGGCGTCTGCCGGTCGTGACCTTCACGGCGGGTGGGATCGCGACGCCGGCGGACGCGGCGCTCTGCATGCAGCTCGGCGCGGACGGTGTCTTCGTCGGCTCCGGAATCTTCAAGTCGGGCGATCCCGCGCAGCGCGCGCGCGCGATCGTCGAGGCGACGACGCACTTCGAGGACGCGGAAGTGCTCGCGCGCGTCTCCGCCGGGCTGGGCGATGCAATGGTGGGTATCTCGGCTGCCTCCTTGCGTCCGGAAGACCTGCTCGAAACGCGCGGCTGGTAGGCGGTAGGATCGCGGTGCGCGCGAGGGCGCACCCGGTCCGCGGGAAGGGCTGAGCCCACCTCTTGCAGCACCTGTAGCATCGTCTCGATCTTCTTCCCGCCCGAACGCGGACGCGGGCTCGATGGGAGGAGGTCGAAATGAATCTCGAGCAGCTCCGCAAGCAGGCGAAGGAGCTCGTCCGCGCCGCGCGTGTGGGTCACGACGCCGCGCTGATGCGGTTGGGGGAGCTGCCGCCGATCCTCGCGAGTGCGCAGCTCGTCCTCGCGCGCGAGCACGGGCACAAGAGCTGGCCGGCGCTGGTGCATTCGCTGCATGGCGACGCGGAGCGCTTCGTCGTCGCAGCGATCTCGAGGCGACGCGACCGGGCGGAGGCCGTCCTCGCGGCTCGGCCCGAGGTCGAACGCGACCGATGGGCGCGACTCGTGCTCGGCCGCGGCTGGGACGGCGATCCGAACGAGGTCGGAGGCCCGTGCGGCTGGGCGCCGCTCCACTACGTCTGTCACTCGTGCTTCGCGAGCATCCCGCTCGCGCAGGAGCTGCTCCGGCGGGGGGCGGATCCGAACGCGTATTTCGTCAACGAGTACGGGCCGATGTCGACGCTCTACGGCGCCGCCGGCGTCCTCCACGATCCGGAGTTGACCCGAGTGCTGCTGGAAGGAGGCGCCGATCCCAACGGCGAGCCGCACTTCGGTGACGCGCTCTACCACGCGTGCGAAGCGGAGAGCCCCGAGTGCGTTCGCGTGCTGCTCGCGCACGCACGGCGGAGAGACGTGGCGCGGCGACGTGCCGCTCCGTACGCCGTACCAGCACGCGTTCATCCGCGGCCGCGAGGACCAGGTTCAGGCGCTTGCAGACCTCGGCGCGTCGACCGCACTCTCACGCGAAGACGAGCTGCTGGGCGCGATCGCGCGCGGCGAGCGGCCCGCCGGAGCGCTGACAGAGGAGCTCGACCCTGACGGGCAGGAAGTGGTGATCCTCGCCGCACTGCGCGGGAAGCTCGACCTCGTGCTGGACGCGGTAGGGCCGCGTTTCCGCGGCGTCGTCGGCGGCGGGCCTGCGGGAACGCTCCTCCACCACGCGGCCTGGGTAGGAGATCCGGCAGTCGCCGAGACGCTGCTCGTGCACGGCGCGGACCCGACTGCGCCGAGTGGAGCGGAGTTCGACACTCCGCTCGCCTGGGCGGTTTTGGGGTCGCAGAACTGGCAGATCCCGGGTCGCGACTACGTCCGCGTCGCAGAGCTGCTCGTCCAGGCGGGCGCCGAGCTCGAGCCGCGCTTCGCCGACGTCGCGCACGGGCCGCTCGAAGGCTGGCTGGAGGGCCGCATCTAGACTGGATCTGATGGCGAAACGGCCACGTATCGGCGTTCTGGCGGTCCAGGGCAACTTCCGGGAGCACGCGGCGATGCTGCGCCGCCTCGGCGCGCAGGCAGACGAGGTTCGCAAGCCCGAGCAGCTCCGCGGGCTCGACGGGCTCGTGATCCCCGGTGGGGAGTCGACGACGTTCATGCGGCTGATGCGCCTCTACGGGCTCGATGCCGCCGTGCGCGAGTTCGCCGGCCCGGTGCTCGGAACCTGCGCCGGGATGATCGTCCTCGACCGGAACCATCTGGGGCTCGTCGACCTCGAGGTGGAGCGAAACGCGTGGGGGAGGCAGGTGCACTCGTTCGAGGCGGATCTCGAGCTCGACGGCGAGGCGAAGCCGCTTCGCGGCGTCTTCATCCGCGCCCCCTGGATCGAGTCCGCCGGCCCGGAGGTCGAGATCATCGCCGAGCACGACGGCCGTCCCGTACTTGCGCGCCAGGGACGCTTCCTGGTCGCGGCTTTTCACCCCGAGTTGACCGACGACACGCGGGTGCACGAGCGGTTCCTGGAGTTGGTGGAGCAACTCGGCGCCTCTCGCGTTCCTGAGGCGTCGCTCGCAAAGGATGCAAGCGGGCGGCGCGCAGGACAGTACTCTGAAGTACGGACAAGCGCCGCCCGCGCAGTATCCTGCGGCGAGCGGCGCCAGCCGCCGGCGGAGGCCGGCTCCGCCGGCCGGTAGCCGGCGGCGGTCAGGAGCGCGAGATGTCCGGGCATAGCAAGTGGTCGTCGATCAAGCACAAGAAAGGCGCTGCGGACAAGAAGCGGGGGCAGCTGTTTTCGAAGCTCTCGCGGGCGATCATCGTGGCGGCACGAGAGGGCGGGCCCGACCCCGTCGGCAACCTCGCGCTTCAGAACGCGGTCGAGAAGGCCCGGTCGTACTCCATGCCGAAGGACAACATCGAGCGCGCGATCGCGCGCGGCTCGGGCGCGGACGCCGACGCAGCGGCGTACGAGACCGTTGTCTACGAGGGCTACGGACCGAGCGGCGTCGCGGTCCTGGTCGAGGCGCTGACGGACAATCGCAATCGCACTGCCTCCGAGGTGCGGTCCGCGTTCGGGAAGTACGACGGCAATCTCGGCGCCTCGGGCGCCGTGTCGTGGCAATTCGAACGGCGAGGGCTCGTTCTGGTGGACGGCGAAGCGGACGAGGACGAGCTGATGCTCGCGGCGGCGGAGGGCGGTGCCGACGACATTCAGCGCGACGGGTCGACGTGGCAGGTCACCGCCACTCCCGAGTCCTTGTCCGCCGTGCGCGAGGCGATCGAGGTAGCCGGTTTCACGGTCGAGAACGCCGAGCTGACGATGATCCCGAAGACCACAGTCGAGGTCGAGGACGAGAACGCTGCGAAGAAGATTCTGCGCCTGATCGATGCGCTCGAGGAAAACGACGACGTGCAGGACGTCTACTCGAACTTCGACATCCCCGAGCGCGTGCTGGAGACGGTCGCCGGCTGAGCCGTGCCCGGCGCGGGCAGGTCCCGGTGCCAGGCACGGTTGAGGGAGGTCGAGGGTTCGTGCCTGGGCCGTCGCGAGACCGTTACGCGATCTCGACGTGGGTCGCGGGGCCCGATCACGACCGCGGGCGCTTCACGGCGAGCTCGAACGTCATGTCGGCGCCGACGAGCTTGCCGAGTGCGCCCTTCAGGCTCTCGGGCACGTCGGGTGAGAGCTCGAGGTCGATCTCGAGGTCGCGCAGGAGTTGGTCGTCCTTGCCGGCCATGACGAAGTAGGTCGCCTTGCTGACCGCCTTGCGCAGCGTCTCCGCGTCGGCGTCGGCGAGGCCTGACGTGCCCGTCAGCTGCGCGAGGCCCGCCAGTCCGTCGATCGTCGCCACGGGATCGAGATCCCCCTCGACGCACTTCACCGGCGCGTCCGCGGGCGGACAGTCGGCGCTGTGGGAGCTCTTCACCCAGTCGCTCACGTCGACGATGCTGCCTCCGGCACGGACGGCGCGCATCGTCCGCCGCAGGTCGTCCAGCTGCCCGCCGACAAGCGTGCGCCGCTGTCCGTTGCTGACGACATAGCCGCCGTTCTCGTCGAGGACCACCCTTCCGGAGCCGCGAAGACCGTTGGCGATCTGCACGTATGTGACGTTCGCAGTCGGCCGGTCGCCGAACCTGAACGGACCGTCGATCGTGAAGCCGAATGGATCGTTCGCTCCAACGACGTGTGGCTGGACGAGCAATTTCGCGTGCAACGTGCCGCTGCGGATCTTTCCGACGTTTGCGGACGCGTCGCGGAGGACGTCCCTGCCCGAGGACCCGCACGCCGAGACGGCGAGCGCGAGGGGAAGGAGCAGGGCTGCTCGTCTCAAGGGTTCGTTGTCGTGGTAGGGACTGTCCCGTCGGCATTCGATTTGTCCTCATTGTCATTGTCGTCCTCGTCGCTCTCCGCCGGAACCCTGCACGCGATCCTCCGACCTGCGTGCGCGCCGGTCGTTGAAATTCGGGAAGGACTGTCCGGTCGGCCCCCTAACCTCTCGCCGTGAGAGTCCTCGGCATCGACCCAGGCACGGCTGCATGCGGATACGGCATCGTCCACGAAAGCGAAGGGCGCCTCAAGGCCACTGTCCACGGGTGCTGGACCACGTCCGCCGGGCAGCGCCAGGATCTGCGTTTGCAGACGATCTTCGACGGGGTGGCCGCGCTCATCGCAGAGCACGTGCCGGATGCGGTGGCGCTCGAGGAGTCCTACGTCGGCGCCGACGCCCGCATCGCGCTCTCTGTCGGACAGGCACGCGGAGCCGTGCTCGTCGCATGCGCCGCCGCCGGAGTCGAAGCGGTCGAGTACGCCCCCGCGCGCGTGAAGCAGTCCGTCTGCGGCTACGGCCGCGCCGACAAGGCGCAGATGCAGCGCATGGTCAAGCTCGTCCTCGGCGTAGAGGTCCGGAACAACCATGCCGCCGATGCGCTTGCCGTCGCGATCTGCCATGCAACGGCGCCGAAGGTGATCCTCGCGTGATCGCCAGGCTCCGTGGCAAACGAGCCGGGCTGTCCGCCGCCGGCCTCGTCCTCGACGTGAACGGCGTCGGCTATCTCGTCCAGGCGACGCCCTCGGTGCTGCGTCAGAGCGGCGACGAGCTCGTCGTCGAGACCTACCTCCACGTGCGAGAGGACGCGCTACAGCTGTACGGCTTCGGCTCGGCGGACGAGCGCGACCTCTTCGTGCATCTGCTGAGCGTGAACGGCGTCGGCCCGAAAGTCGCGTTGGCGATCGTCTCCGGTTCCGCGCCGGCCGAGCTCCGGAAGGCGATCGCGCTCGAGGACACGAAGCGGTTCGAGGCGATCCCGGGCATCGGCAAGAAGACGGCGCAACGCGTCGTGCTCGAGTTGAAGGAGAAACTCGGCTCCGCCGGCGGCGCGCCGGAGCCCAAGCTCCTCGTCGCGCGGGATGCGTTGATCGAGCTCGGGTACAGCCTGAGCGATGCGGAGATTGCGTTGTCGGGCGTCGATCCCGCCCTCCCCGTCGAAGAGCAGGTTCGGCACGCGCTCAGGCAGGCGGCATGAAGACCCGTGTACAGACCTCGAGGTGCACGCGCGTTCCTCGGGCGGCGCTGGCGGTGCGGGGCCGGAGGGGACAGTATGGACATACGGCCCCGCAGAGCACCGTGCCGCCAGCGGCGTCAGTCGTCGACGGAGCCGGGCTCCGCCCGGCGGGAGCCGACGACGGCGAGGGGCGCGCGTGAGTGTCGTGGCGCGGGAGTTCATGCCGGAGGATGCCGCGCTCGACCTCTCGCTGCGGCCGCGCACGCTCGACGAGTTCGTCGGGCAGGCGCGCGTGAAGGAACAGCTGTCCGTCGCACTCGAGGCCGCCAAGGGGCGGGGGGAGGCCCTCGACCACGTGCTGCTCGCCGGGCCGCCGGGCCTCGGCAAGACGAGCCTCGCGTACATCCTCAAGAACGAGCTCGGGGTCGGCATCCGGACCGTCGCGGGCCCCGCGATCGAACGGAAGGGCGACATGGCCGCGATCCTCACGGGGCTCGAGGAGCGCGACGTGCTGTTCGTGGACGAGATCCACCGGCTCCAGCGCGCGGTCGAGGAGATCCTCTACCCGGCCCTCGAGGACTTTCGGCTCGACATCGTCGTCGGCCAGGGTCCTGCGGCACGAACGCTCACGCTCGACCTGCCGCCGTTCACGCTGATCGGCGCGACGACCCGCACGGGCCTCCTGACGACGCCGCTGCGCGACCGTTTCGGGATGACGTTCCGGCTCGGCTATTACCAACAGGACGAGCTCGCGACCATCATCCGCCGCAGCGCGCAGATCCTCGGGGTCGCGATCGCGCCGGAAGCAGCGACGGAGATCGCCTCGCGCGCGCGGGGGACGCCGCGCGTCGCGAACCGCATCCTCCGGCGCGTGAGGGACGTTGCCGAAGTTCGCCACGAGGGGGCGATCACGATCGCGATCACGCAGGAGGCCCTCGAGCTGCACGAGGTCGACGAGCTGGGATTGGAGCGCACCGACCGGGAGCTGTTGCGCGCGATCGTCGAGCGCTTCGGCGGTGGGCCCGTCGGCCTCTCGACGCTGGCCGTCGCCCTGGGTGAGGAGCCCGACACGGTCGAGGACGTCTATGAGCCCTTCCTGCTTCAACTGGGCTTCCTCCAGCGCACGCCGCGGGGGCGTGTCGTCACCGAGCTGGGGCGCGAGCACCTCGGCGCGACCCGCGCCGACGACGCGCTTTTCTGACCCTTTGCCGCGGCTTTACCGGCCGCGGGCACGTTTGGGGGCATGAAGACGTCGATCCTCATCTTTGTGTTCCTGCTCGCAGCCGTGCCCGCGTCTGCCTGCGGTGACGGCGCCCTCGCCGAGAATCTCGCCGCCACGCCGGCGGTCAAGGCCGGACTCGCCGATGCGTACCGCGCCGCGCACCGGCATGCGCCTGCGAATGGCCCGCGTTCCGGCCACACGTGGTACGGCCGTCTCGGCGACTTCGAATACGCCGTCGCGACCTTCGACGGCCGTCAAGGTGTGTTCACCAGGCATCGGGCGAAGCGCTGGCTGCTCGCCTTCGAGGCGCGTGGGGCGGTCTGTGATCCGGTCGTCCCGGCGCAGCTGCTCGCCCGGGCGTGGTGGTGGCACCCGGCGCGCGCAGGCTGCTTCCTCGAGCCCGGCAGCTAGACCGCGTCCGCGCTCCAGGTCGGAAGGCCGTACCGGCGCGCGAGCGGGTTGAAGACCGAGACGAGCTGGAGCTTCAGGCGGTGCGCCTTCGCGCCGGGCGCCGTCCGCAGCTTCGGCGGACACGAGCGGGAACGGCGCAGGTCGCGGCTGTAGCCGAGATCGGCTGCGAACGAAGCCGCGAGGGCGCGCTGCAAAAGCGTCACGGTCTCCTGTGCCCGTGCATCGTCCGGGACCGAGAGCGCGGCCACCTGCTGCAACAGGCTCTGGCGATTTTCGCGGACGTCCTCGATGTCCGAGGCCGCCTCACGGAGCGGCAGCTCGCAGCGGACGGCCCGCGCCACCGCCTGCCGAACGGCGATACGTCCCTCGTGCGCTTGCTCGAGCAGGTTCTCCACCTTGACGACGAAGGTGCGCATCTCGGCCCCGCGCTTCGGGGTGGGAGCGCCGCCGTTTCGCGTCGCGAAGTACGCCCCGACTGCGGCGACGAGGCCGACGAGGACGACGGCCGCCGCGAGTGGCAACACCCGCCGCCTTTCCGGTGCCGCGCCCTCCGCGCGCGGCCGCTCGTGGCGAAGCGCCCGGTCCTGGCGGAGGATCGCCTGCTCCAGCTCGCGGAGCTCCTCGCTCGGCTCGAGCCCGAGCTCGTCCGCGAGCGTCCGCCGCGTGTCGCGGTAGGCGGCGAGGGCTTCGGCCTGGCGTCCGGAACGGTAGAGCGCGAGCATGAGCTGGGCGCGCAGCCGCTCGCGCAGCGGATGCGCGGCGACGAGCTGCTCGACCTCACCCACGAGCGTGGCGTGCGTCCCGCGGTCGAGGTCCTCGGCGATCCGTTGCTCGAGCGCCGCGAGACGCTGCTCTTCGAGCGACGAGGCGGCCGTCGTCGCGAAGCGCTCCTCGACGTCCGCAAGGGCCGGGCCCCTCCAGAGTGCGAGCGCCTCGCGCGGCCGCCCGTCGGCGATGAGCTGGTGGAACCGGCCCACGTCCAGCTCGCCCGCCTCCACGCGCAAGGCGTAGCCGTTCCCGCGGGTGTCGATGCGGTCTGCGCCGAGCGCCTTGCGGAGCTGGGAGACGTACACCTGCACGGTCTTCGTGGCCGTGGCGGGCGGGCGCTCCTCGTAGAGCTCGTCGACCAGCCTGTCGGTCGAGACGGTGCGATTCGCGTCGAGAAGCAGCAGGGCCAGGAGTGCGCGAATCTTCCGCGCGGGCAGCGCGATCGGCCGGCCGTCGTCGCCCACGACTTCGATCGGGCCCAGGATCCGGAACTCCACCGGCGGAGCGTAAGTCGAGCGGCGTGGACGAGGCGGCCTGGTCCGCCCGTTGTCCTATCGCAAGAACGCAGTCCTGCGGGGAACGCGCGGGCTCGCGTCCCCCGCAGAGTGATTCACGCGAGCTGTGCGCGGATCGCGCCGCCCGGGTGATCGGTCGTGTGCACGTTGACGTAGAAGTTCGCGGGGTTGGCGAGGATCTCGTCGATCAGCGTCGTCGCGACGCCGGCCGTGCAACCGATCGAGGTACCGCCGCCGCTCGGCGCAACTAGCTGGACCACGATCGGTCCGTTCGAGCCCGCCGCTGCACGATGGATGTGTGCGCCGACCGACGGCAGGACGATGTTCTGCGCGCTCAGTCGGAAGCACACCCTGCCGTCGTTCCGCAGGATTCGGATCGCCGCGCTGCCGGTGCCGTCCGCATCTCCCGTGTTGTTCGGCTCGTTCGTGCCGGCCATGCGGACCGTGAAGACCTTGCCGAACGAATCGGTGGAGGTACCTGTGAGCTGTCCACGGATCGCACCGGCCTGGAAGTCCGTCGTGTGGACGTTCGCGTAGTAGCCGGCCGGTCCGGCGAGGATCGCCGCCACGTTCGCTCGCGACGCTGCCACGCAGCCGCCCGAAGTACCGGCAGCGCCTGGGGCGACGAGTCCGACGACGATCGGGCCTGATGTGCCGGCCGCGCCCCTATGGATGTGCGCGCCGACCGATGGGAGCGTGATGTTCTGCACGTCGAACGTGAAGCAGACTTGGCCCTGGCCTGCGCGGAGCCGGATCGTCGCGGTGCCGGTCCCGACCGGGTCGCCGGCGGGCGACTCGGTGTCGCCCGTCATTGCGATCGGAAAGGCGCGGCCGGAGCTCGTCGGCGTCAGCAACGACCGCGGACAGCCGGTCGCGGGAACGGGAAAGATGTCGGCCGCGTGCTTCAGATGCGCGCGCAGCTGTGCCGCCGAGACGCGGAGCTTCACGTACGGGTTCTTGCTCGACGCCGTGCGGTGGCAGACGAAGCGACCGGCCTTGTTCGTTCGCGCGCCCGCCGTTCCGAAAGCCACTCCGCCGAGCGCGACCACTGCCAGCAAGATGAGCAGGCGTCTCATTCCTCCCCCTCGGTAGGTGGTAGTGCTGCTTCGTCTACGTCGACTGGAAGGCGGCGGTTTTCAGCGCCTGAACTGGAGCTCGTGCCAGGACGGAACGCGCGCGCGGTCGAGCAGCGCTCGGCCGCCGGTCGGATCGCGGTAGCCGAAATCCCCCGACCCTTCGTCCCACGCGACCTCGAGCTTGCCGACCTTCACCTGGTGGTCGAGCCAGGCGCCGCGGAAGATCAGCTTCCGCAGCCAGTAGACGAGCGACTCGCCCTCGACGAGGGAAACGCGCTCCCAATGCCGAACCAGATAGCGGCCGAGCCCGCTGTGCGGCTCTTCGATCACGCCGTCGGCGGCCAGCTCGACCAGGTCGGCCGTCTCACCGTCGTCGAGCTCGTTGCCCGCGATCAGACCGAGCTTGACGGCGGCTGCCGTCACGCGCTGCTCGAAATCCGCGCCGTTGAAGGAAAAGCGGTAGCCGAGGAACTCGACGACGTAGTCGTCCCCGGACCGGTAGTTCGCCTCGGTCACGCCTGGAAGGCTAGCCTCGTGCTGTGCGGCGCGCCCTGCTGTGGCTGGCCGGTCCGGTCTGCGTCGCCTCGGCGCTGTTCGTGGCCTGGGCACTCGAGCTCTCGACCGAGCACGTGCTCGTGCTGGCGCCGGTGATCGTGCTCGGGACGGCGGCCGTGGTCGGGCTCGTCCTGCTCTGGGTGCGCGCCGCCTGGGACAACCTGCGCGGCCGGGATTGATCCCTCGCTTCGCTTCGCTCGCGCTCGGGGCGCGCCTGAATCATCCCTCGCTTCGCTTCGCTCGCGCTCGGGGCGCGCCTACGGCGCGCGATTGGTTGGTATTCGGTACGAGCTCTGAGCTTGCGGGACGCTTCTGGGCGGCACGGCTTCGCCGCGCCGCCGGTGGACCGCTAAACGATGTAGACGGGGACGCCTTCGTGGACATGCTGGAAGAGCCACTCGGCGTCGGGAATCTGCATCCGGATGCAGCCGTGCGAGGCCGAGTAGCCGATCGAGGCCGCATCTGGCGTCCCGTGGATCCCGACGCCCGGCGCCGAGAGCCCCATCCACCGTGTGCCGAGCGGGTTTCCGGGGCCGGGCGGGATCGGCTTCAGGCCGCGGGCCCAGTCGGAGTCCGGAGGCCGCCACCACGGGTTCAGCTGCATGTCGACGATCGACCACAGTCCGCTCGGCGTCGGATAGCGCGATTGCCCGGTGGCGACGCGGAAGCTGCGCACGAGCTTCGTCGAGTTGTAAAGCCAGAGGGCGTTCGCTCCGCGGTTGATCACGATCACGGGGCCGAAGCGCTCCCGGGTTACCTTCGGGTCGACCGTGCTCGTGGGCAGCACGATCGACTGGCGCGTCCCGTGCTCCAGCTCCAGCTCGAGCTCGCGGCGCAGCAGTGTGCGCCGGACTGCGATCCCGGGGACGGCCTCCTTGATCTTCGGCCCGGCTGGTCCGACGCCGACCAGCTCGGCATCCACCGGCTTCCGGTCGAACGTGCGCGCGACCTCGTTCACGAACCGGCGCAACTGCGGGGCGGAGTAGTCGACGCCCAGCGCAACCTGATCGCCAGGCTCGGCATGGAGGGCACTCGACACGGCCGTGTCCACCGCCGCCCCGGCCCCGAGCCGTTGCGGTGACGCCCACCAGTGACGCTTCCCGTGCACGACCGGGATCGACCTCGCAAATGCCTCCTCGAGCTTCGTCCGCGCAGGCTCGCTCGTCAGCCCTCCGACGCCGATGCCGCCGACCGTTACGCCGGGGGCGATTGCCGGCATCTGGGACGACGCCGGCGCCGAGGCGCAGGCAAGCAGGGCGAACGCGAACAGCACTCCTGCTTTGCGAACCATCGGACCGCGGATTGTATGCGGGATTCTCGGTGCTGTCCGGTGCCGTTCGTACCGTTGACTGTCCATGCAACAAGCCGTCTGGAAGATCGCTCCCTGTCCGCGCGCGGAGGTCGACGAACTCGTTCGCGGACTGGGCGTCAGCGAGACGGCGGCGGCCGTCCTCGCCCGCCGAGGGTACGCCGAGCCGGTACGCGCCCGCCGGTTCCTCGAGGGCGCCCTCCCGGGGCACGATCCGTTCCTGCTCGGTGACATGACCCGCGCCGTCGAGGCCGTCCGTGCCGCGATCGCCGGAGGCAAGCGCATCTGCGTCCACGGGGACTACGACGTCGACGGGATCTGCGCGACCGCGCTCGCACTGCTCACGCTGCGCGAGCTCGGCGCTGACGCAGACTGGCACCTCCCTTCGCGCTTCGACGAGGGCTACGGCGTCAGCGGCGAGACGATCGCGCGGCTGGCCGAGGAGGGCTGCGGCCTCGTCCTCACCGTCGACTGCGGAATCACGGCAGTGGACGAGGTCGCGCGCGCGCAGGCGCTCGGGCTCGACGTCGTCGTCACCGACCACCACCGTCCGGGAGAGGTGCTTCCCGACTGCCCGGTCGTCGCAACCCGGCCCTCCGACTACCCCTTCCCCGAGCTCTGCGGCACTGGGGTCGTCTACAAGCTGGGGCAGGCGCTCGGCATCGATCTCGAACGGCACCTGGATCTCGTCGGCCTGGCGACGATCGCCGACGTGGTTCCGCTCGTCGACGAAAACCGCGCGCTCGCGCTCGCGGGACTGCGGGCGCTCGCGCGCACGCAGAAGCCCGGGTTGCGCGCGCTAATGGAGATCGCGCGCGTCGATCCTGCGAGTGTCGACGAGGGGGCAGTCGGTTTCCGGCTCGCGCCGCGGATCAACGCCGCAGGCCGTCTGGGACATCCGCGCGCCGCCCTCGAGCTGCTGTTGACGGACGACGTCGCGCGGGCGCGCGAGTTGGCGCAGGAGCTCGAGTCGGTAAACCGCGACCGGCAGGCGGTCGAAGACCGCATCGTGCGAGACGCGATCAAGCAGGTGGAGGAGTGGCCCGAGCGGAAGCGTCGCGCCCGCGGCTACGTGATCGCGAACGCCGAGTGGCACGAGGGTGTGATCGGCATCGTCGCTTCGCGGCTGGTCGAGCGGTTCCACCGCCCGGTCGTGCTGATCGCGGGCTCGGACGACGAGCTGTGGAAGGGCTCGGGCCGGTCGATCGCGTCCTTCGACCTGCACGAGGCGCTCGGCGCATGTTCGGACCATCTCGCGCGCTGGGGCGGGCACCGCGCCGCGGCGGGGCTATCGATCCGTCCATCCGAGGTCGATGAATTCGCGCGGGCGTTCGCGGAGCACTCCGACGCGACGTTGACAGACGACGACCTTGCGCCGGTGACGCCGGTCGACGCGATCGTCGGCGGCGAACAGTTGACACTCGGCCTGTGCGAGGAGCTCCGGCGGCTTGCTCCTTTCGGCCTCGGGAATCCCGGGGTCACGTTGCTCTTGCCGAACGCGGAGCTCGTCGACTTGACGACCGTGGGTGACGGCAAGCACCTGCGCTTCCGCGTCCGCGACGGCGCACGGGGCGGGGGCACGGCGATCGCCTTCAACCTCGGCGCGCAGCTCGACCGGTTCCGCCGCCCCGGCCGCTACGACGTCGTCTTCCGTCTCCAGGAGAACCGGTGGAACGGGACCGTCGCCCCGCAGCTGGTGATCCGCCGCGTCTTCGACGCGCCGGACCGTTTCGAGGAGCTGCGACGCTGGCTGGCCGACCAGTGGCGGGCGGGTGAGCCCGCATGGACGGAGGAAGCCCGCACGGTGTTCGCCGAGCTCGAGCTCGAGCCGGGGGTACGGCGGAATCTGCTCGAGTCGGAGTTCTTCCGCGGCTTGCTCGCGGAGCCCGTGCTCGAGCTGCCGGTCGCCGCCTAAGCTCCTAGCGGGCCGCGGCGTCCAGGGCGGCCCAGAGCTTCGCCAGCTCGGTCAGCTTCCGTCTCTCTCGCCAGCGCTTCAGCATCGGCCCGCTCTCTTCATCGTCGGAACGTGCCCTCCTCCTGAGCGAATTACGCCTACCCGGGTTCGAAAGGGGCCCGGAGTACACTGAGGTGATGGCGGTCGTCGAGCTTCACGAGCGGTATCAGAGCCTCGTCGACGAGCTGCTCGCGGCGGTCGACGCCTACAACCCGGCGGTCGACAAGGACCTGCTGGCGCGCGCCTTCCTCTTCGCGGCCAAGGCCCACGAGGGCCAGCAGCGCCGCTCCGGCCAGGACTTCGTCCACCATCCCTATGGCGTCGCCCTGATCCTCGCCGGCCTGCGGATGGACGAGCAGACGATCGCGGCTGCCCTCCTTCACGACGTCGTGGAGGACACGGACGTCGAGCTCGAGGACGTGCGTGCCGAGTTCGGCGACGAGGTCGCATCCCTCGTCGACGGCGTCACGAAGCTGACGCGAGTCCAGTTCCAGTCCCGCGAGCAGAACGAAGCAGAGAACTACCGAAAGATGATCGTCGCGATGGCGGCCGACGTGCGCGTCATCCTGATCAAGCTCGCGGACCGCCTTCACAACCTGCGCGAGATCGAGTATCTCGGCAAGCAGAAGCAGATCCAGAAGGCGAAAGAGACGCTCGAGGTGTACGCGCCGCTCGCGCACCGCCTCGGCATCCATCAGCTGAAGTGGGAGCTCGAGGACCTCGCGTTCCAGACGCTGCATCCGAGGAAGTACTCGGAGATCAAGGCGATGGTCCAGGAGCGCCGCACGGACCGCGAGTCACACGTTCGCGAGGCCGCCGCCGTCCTGAAGAACGAGCTCGACAAGGTGGACATCCCCGCCGAGATCCTCGGCCGCGCGAAGCACTTCTACTCCATCTACGACAAGATGGTGAAGAAGGGCAAGGAGTTCAACGAGATCTACGACCTGACCGCGATGCGCGTGATCGTCGAGCGGTCGGGCGACGCCGGCGTCCGCGACTGCTACGGCGCCCTCGGCTTGATCCACTCGCTGTGGAAGCCGATGCCGGGGAGGTTCAAGGACTACGTCGCGATGCCGAAGGTGAACCGCTACCGCTCGCTGCACACGACCGTGATCGGGCCCGAGGGGCGTCCGCTCGAGATCCAGGTGCGTACGCGCGACATGCACGAGACCGCGGATCTCGGAATCGCCGCCCACTGGTCGTACAAGGGCGGCAAGGCGGGGCCGGCCGACGCGGAGTGGCAGGCCTGGGTCAAGCAGTTGATGGACACGAGCGAGGCGCAGGACAGCGACGCGCGCGAGTTCATGAAGACGTTCCGCCTCGACGTCTTCGACGACGAGGTGTACGTCTTCACGCCGAAAGGGGAGGTGAAGCGGCTTCCCTCGGGCGCCACGCCGATCGACTTCGCGTATGCCATCCACACCGACGTCGGTCACCGGACGGTCGGCGCGAAGGTGAACGGGCGGATCGTGCCGCTGCACTTCCGGCTCTCGAACGGCGACTTTGTCGAGGTGCTGACGTCCAAGTCAGGGCGCGGCCCGTCGCGCGACTGGATGAAGATCGCCGCTTCGTCGCGCGCGCGCAACAAGATTCGCCAGTGGTTCTCCCGTGAGTCGCGCGAGGACACCGAGCAGAAGGGACGCGAGGCGCTCGAAACGGCGCTGAAGGCGCAGAATCTTCCCTACAAGAAGCTCGCGCAGTCGTCCGTGCTGGCGCAGGTGATCCGCGAGACGGGATTCAAGAAGGCCGAGGACTTCTACCTCGCGCTCGGCTCGGGAAAGGTCGGACCGTCACAGATCGTCAAGAAGGTGATCCAGCGGCTGAAGACCGAGGAGGTCACCGCGGAGCCGATCACGGTCAAGGCCACGAAGCCGAAGGAGGCCGTCTCCAGCGGCAAGGTCGGCGTCAAGGTGCACGGAGTCGACGACGTTCTCGTCCGCCTCGCGAAGTGCTGCACGCCGGTACCCGGCGACGGGATCGTCGGCTACATCTCGCTCGGCAAGGGCATCACGATCCACCGCGAGGATTGCCCGAACGTGAAGGCGCTGCGGCGCCAGCCGGAACGTTTCACCCCCGTCGATTGGGAAGACGGGGCGGTGCAGCAGGGCTTCCGGGTGCAGTTCGCGGTCTACTCGTGGGATCGGCCGCGGCTGCTCGAGGACGTGGCGCGAACGTTCGCCGAGTTCGGCGCGAACATCGTCAGCTACGGCGGTGTCGTCGAGAACGATCTCGCGAAGAACTGGTACACCGCGGAGATCGGTGACGTGAAGGCGCTCCGGGCGCTGCTGACGGCGCTCAGGAACATCGATTCGGTCTTCGACGCCTACCGCGTGACACCGAGCTGATTCCCTCGTTCGAGGGATCGATCCCTCGAACGAGCGGGGTACCTCATCTCAGGGATGGCGCTTCCGCGCATACCGAGTACAACATGAGGAGGGGAGAGGGACCTTGGCTGCGGCGCCCGCTCCGGAAAGCGTGCCACGGCGCGGGCGCGCGCCTTGGAACGAAGATCAGGGCTCCCCGGCGCAGTAGGCGGAGATCAGGATCGCTATGCGGCGGACGAACTCCTCGTCGTCGACCGCGAGCTCGAGCTCGGCGACGCGCCGCCCGTGGAAGACAACTGGCTCCGTGCGGCCCTCGCCGCTGCCGGCCGACGGCCCGTCCGCCAACTCGTCGCCGTCGACGAAGCGGATCGACGCGAGCGGGATGCCCCGTTCGTGCAAGGCGCCGACCACCGCGTCGAGGACGTCGTGGGGTTCGCCGCCACGGTTGAGGATCCGCTCGACGGCCTCGAGTGCGCCGCTCAGGCTAGGGCTCGACGTCATCGCCCTCGTACTCGCGGACCGTTGCGCGGAAGGCTTCCGGAATCGGACAAGCTCTGCGCTCGTCGAGATCGACGAGTACGAGCGTCTGCGTCGCGGTGACGAGCAGCTGATCGTCGCGTGAGCGGTATGCGGCGAACTCGTACGTCGCGCTCGTGGTGCCGATTCGCTTCACGCGCACGAACACTTCGATCTCGTCGTCGAAGACCGCGGGCGCGAGGTACTGGATCGTGCAGGCGCGCATGACGAACTCCACGCCCGGCTCACCGATATCCATGCCGAGCAAGCCGAGCATCCGGTGATACTCGACGCGTGCGAGGTCGAAGTACGGCAGGTAGCGGCCGTAATAGACGATTCCTTGCGCGTCCGTGTCGGAAAAGCCAACCCGTGTCTTCGCGCTGAACTTGAAGGGCGGGCGGGGCACGCGGCGACTCTAGCGACGCGTCCGAAGATGCGAATTGTGTCCTCAAACGAGGCGGGTTACGGTCGTCTCTGTGCCGCGGCCCCCGAGAAGCGAGTACGTCTCCCCCGGTGGGACGTACCACGTGTGGTCGCGCGGCAGTAACCGCGGCGTCATCTTCATCCTTCCAGGAGATCGTGTTGATTTCCTCTCGCGGTTCGGAAAAGCGGCTACGCGCCACGAATGGCGCGTGCTCGCGTACTGCTTGCTGACCAACCACTACCACGCGGTCCTCCAGATCCCGGAGGGTGGGCTTTCCGAAGGGATGCAGCTGCTCAACGGCAGCTTCTCGCGCCGGCAGAGCGTGCGCTACGCGCGCACCGCGCACCTGTTTCGGAACCGCTTCGGGTGCCGGCGGATCGAGCGCGCGGGCGACCTCGTCAGCGCGATCCGCTACGTCGTTCGCAATCCGGTCGCTGCGGGGCTGTGTGAGCATCCAGCAGGCTGGCCGTGGAGCAGCTATCGCGCGTCCATTGGAGCCGTGTCTCCACCTTCGTGGCTCGACGTACCTTCCATGCTGGCCCTCTTCAGAGAGTTCGATCCCGACAATCCCGCTCGGGGACTGAAGCGCTTCGTCGAGAACCGACACGTCCGCGTGTCAGACACCAAGACGAGGCCGAAATGGTCATCGTCGGAGCCGTAGTTCGGCGCCAACGACGAGAGCCGCCGAGGCGGCTCTCGAGGAGGAGTCCATACCCGTCGCTTCGGCAAGGCGGCGGTCGCGGGACGTACGGTGGCGCATCATTCCGTCTTTGTGGGAGCGGCAATGCGGTTGAGACCTTCACGGCGCCTCCTTTCGATCGACTCGACCATCGAACCAGGCGCGCCTAAGCCCGCAGTAGGAAGTTGCTAAGAAGTCCGTGAGGATCGCGCGGGCAGAAGTCCGTGAGGATCGCGCCGCGTCGCGCCAGCGCGGGCTACTCAGGCATCCATGCGTCCGTACCGGCGCAGCACATCGACCAATGCGTCGTGTGGCAACGCATACGCCGTCGCGCCGCCGCGCCCGGTCATCGTCTCAGCGGCTAGCAGCGCGTTCACGATCGCCTCCTCCGTCGCCTCGATCGCGGCGTAGAACAACGGATTCATCCGCTCGTTGGCGAGCATCGACAGCGTGGCGACCGGCGTTCGCTCCAGATCACGGTTCCCGACCGCGAAGGCGAGCAACAGATCGCCGCTCGAGTCCTCACCCGCGCCGCCGGTACGCGCGATCCCGAGCGCCGCGCGCTGCGCGAGTCTCGCGCACTGGTGCGGAAGCAGCGGCGCATCCGTCGCCACGACGACGATGATCGAGCCGGCGCCCTCGTCGGGATCGCTCGGCAACGGCACCACCTCCGCTCCGAGCTCGCGCCCGACCGGGACGCCGTCGATCGCCAGGCGCTGCCGTCTGCCGTGGTTCGCCTGGACGAGGACGCCGACGACGTGATCGTCCGCTCGCCGCGACGCGGTTCCGATGCCGCCTTTGAATCCGTGGCAGATCATCCCCGTGCCGCCGCCGACGCCGCCTTCGGCGACCTCGCCCTCAGATGCCGACTCCAGCGCGGCGAACACGTGCTCCGCACCCACGTGCATTCCCTCGATGTCGTTCAGGCGCCCGTCGTACGTTTCGCCGACGACCGGAAGATGCCAGCGTCCGCGGTTCGCGCGATGTTGCGACGTCACGATTGCGTCGCGGACGATGCCGACCGAGAACGTGTTCGTGATCCCGATCGGCGTCGTCAACAATCCGGACTCGCGCACCCATTCGAGTCCAGTCAACTCGCCGTTGCCGTTCAGCCGGTGCGGCGCCGCGAAGCAGGGCGCGCCGTCAGGCGTGGGCAGGACGACCGTCACGCCCGTCCGCACCGACTCGCGCTCGATCAACGTCGTGTGCCCGGTGCGCACGCCCTCGACGTCCGTGATCGCGTTCAGCGGACCCGGCTCGAGCTCACCAACGATGACCCCGAGCTCGCGCGCCCTCACGAGCGGATCACATCAAGCACCTCGTCGCGCTTGCGCTCCATCAACTCTCGCGACCGCGCTTCGAGATTCAACCGGACCAACGGCTCCGTGTTCGAAGGACGGACATTGAAATGCCAGTCGTCGGCGTCGACCGAAACGCCGTCGAGGTGTGTGACGGTGCCCTCCGGGCCGAACCGGTGCTCGAGCTCCCGCAGCTTCACTGCCACGTCGCTGACCGGAGTGTTCAGCTCGCCGGTGATGAAGTACCGCTCACGATACGGAGCCAGGATCTCCGACAGCGGCGCGCCCTTCTTCGAGCTCAGCTCGAGCATGAGCAGGAACGGCACCACGCCCGAGTCAGCCTGGGAAAAGTCGCGGAAGTAGTAATGCCCGGAGACCTCGCCTCCGAAGACCGCGTGCTCCTGCCGCATGCGGTGCTTGATGTACGCATGCCCTACCCGGTTGACGAGCGCGACGCCGCCGGCGCGCTCGATCGTCTCCGGCACGGCCCATGAGGCGCGGAGATCGTAGATCACCTTGCCGCCGGGCTCCTTCTCGAGGATCGAGTCGGCAAGCAGCGCGGTGACGAAATCGCCCGGCACGAACTCGCCGCCATCGTCGACGAAGAAACAGCGATCGGCGTCGCCGTCGTACGCGACGCCGAGGTCGGCGCCCTCCTCGCGGGTCTTTCGCACGATGAACTCGCGGTTCTCCGGCAAGAGGGGATTCGGCTCGTGGTTCGGGAACGTGCCGTCGGGCTCGAAATAGCAGCGGACCGCCTCGATCGGCAGTCGCTCGAGCACCGGCGGCAGCATTGCGCCCGCCATGCCGTTCGCCGCGTCGATCACGACCCGCAGCGGCCGGATCGCCTCGACGTCGACGAACGAGAGCACGCGCTCGACGAACTGCGGATAGACGTCGCGCTGCTCGACGGTTCCGCGCACGTGCGCCGGACCGAAACCTGCGAGCGCACGGTCGCGCACCTGAAGCAGACCCGACTCGCCTCCGACGGGCAGGGCGCCGCGCCGCACGATCTTCATCCCGGTGTACTCCTTCGGGTTGTGCGATGCAGTGACCATGATCCCGCCGTCGAGCCCGAGCTCGCCGACCGCGAAGTAGACCATCTCCGTGCCGACCATCCCGATGTCGACCACGGCGGCACCGCCGTCGGCCGCGCCGTCGATGGCCGCCGCCGCGATTGCCGGCCCGTGCACGCGCATGTCGCGCCCGATCGCAATCCGCTGCGGCTCGAACTCCTCGACGAACGCGCGCCCGATCGCGTACGCACCCTCCTCGTCGAGATCCTGACCGTAGACCCCGCGGACGTCGTAGGCCTTGAACACCTTCGGGTCGAGCACGGTCTCGATGCTACGGAAAGCGTGAGGATGAATACGGGTCATGCAACGAGTCGCTCGGTGTGGTAGGAACCCCCGTCAGAAGTTTCGGCTGAGGGGAGGAACATGAGGACTGCGACGATCGCGCTCGTCGCGCTATTCGCGCTGGCGGGGGCCGCCGGGGCGGGCGCCGCCGGCTGGACGAGCACCGTCACCGCGACGAATCAGGTCGCGAGCTCGCCGGTTTCCGGGGGAGGGTATCCGGTACCGGACGGCGCCACCGCTCCCGATCCAGGAACGTGCCGCGCCGGTCTCTACAACGCCAACCGTTCCGAGTCGTGGATCGCCGTCAAACCCGGCACGGAGGATCTCGTCGGGACGTCGAAGTTCTTCTTCGAGAAGTACTCGACGTTCTACGACTTCCACCTCGGTTCGTACACGATTCCGGGCGGGACTCCAGCCGGGAACGTGCAGATTCCAGGCTATGACTGCATCTCGACCGGCACCCAGGCCATGCCACCGAGTTGGACGAACAACACGGATCCGAACGCGGACTTCGACACCCGCGGCCGCGTCTATCAGACTACGCTGCCGTTCAACGCCTTTTGGGCGAACATGCATCCCAACGGGGCGATCGGCGCCGTGTACAGCGACAACCTCGGCAGGTCATGGACCGTCGGCAACGGGGGCGCATATCTCGACAAGCTGCCGAACTCGTCGAGCTTCAGCTTCGGCGACGTGGTCGACAAGCAATGGATCGACGTGAACCAGTCGACGGTGAGCCCGTACCGCGACCACGTGTATGCAATGTGGTCGGTCTTCAACGGTGACGCGGTCAAGATTCGGCTTGCGAAGTCGATCGACCGCGGCGTCACGTTCGGGCCGGCGAGGACGATCACGCCGCCCAGCCAGGTCGGTCCCTCCACGACGTACATCTATCCGGACACCGATGCGGTCGGCACACTGTACGCAGCAGTCGCGAGCTTTCCCGCCAAGTCCGGCGCGAGCGACGCCGAGCTCTTCGTCGCACGCTCGACCGACGACGGCGCCACGTTCACGTGGATCGACACCGGCGCTCGTGCGCGTGGGACGCCGACCTGCTGTCTGCCGAACACGACCTTCCGCGACGGCATCCTCGAGAACTTCGCGGCGAGCCCGACCCACGCGGGTCACCTCTATCTGACCTACGAGGACTGGGACGGGAGTCAGTTCGACGTGAAGTTCATCCAGTCGACGGACGGCGGGCTGACGTGGTCGGCGCCGGTCGTCGTCAACGACGCGTCGAACTCCGCGACGACGGATCAATTCCAGCCGTCGGTGGCGGCCGGCCCGGGTGGTTCGGTTGCGGTCGCGTTCTACGACCGGCGGGCGGACTGTCCGGCCGACAATGCGATCCTGCCTGCGGATGTCGGCCGCTCCAACTTCTGTATCGACGTGTCGGTACAGGCGTACTCCGACAGCGGCGCCGGCGCCGTTCGAGTGGGGCCGAACGTCCGAGCGTCGCAGTTCACGTGGGATCCGGAGCAGCCTGGGCAGACGATCGACGGCATCGATCAGATGGCGTGCGCGGCGCACAGCAATCCGTGCACGATCCGGTCGTTCATCGGCGACTACTTCGGGCTCGCGATCTCGGACGCGAACGTCTACACCTTCGCGGTCTCGACGCACTATCCGTCGAGCGTGAAGGCCGACGGTGGCGGGAAGGTGTACTACCAGCAGCAGGTGCTCGGGACGATCTCCCGGGCCGCCCTGGGCATCTAGTTCCTACCGGGAGCGGGGCCGCCCAGGGGTGGCTCCGCTCCTTACACTTACATCTGTGACGGTCGTGCAACGCAAGCTCGCGGCGGTGCTGTTCGTCGACCTCGTCGACTCGACGGAGCTCGTGTCCAGCGTCGACCCGGAGGTGGTGCGCCGCCGGGTGTCGCGCTACTTCGAGCGAGCTTCGCGCTGCATCGAGCAGCACGGCGGAACGGTCGAAAAGTTCGCCGGCGACGCCGTCATGGCCGCGTTCGGTGTCCCGCGTGCGCACGAGGACGACGCAGAGCGCGCGCTTCGCGCCGCGTTCGCCGTGATGAACGCTGTCCACGAGCTCGAGCTCGAGGCGCGCATTGGCGTCGAGGCCGGCGAGGTAGTCGTGGAGGACGGAGACTCGACATTCGCGACCGGAGAGGCGGTAAATGTCGCAGCCCGGCTCCAGCAGGCGGCCGCTCCGGGTGAGATCCGGCTCGGTCCGGGGGCGCGCCGGCTTGCGGCCGGTGCCGTCGAGGTCGAGGACGCCGGCCCGCTCGAGATCAAGGGTCGGCGGGAATCCCTTTGGACGTGGCGCGCCCTGCGCATCGTCGAAGCGCAGCGTCGAGCGATCGAAGCGCACTTCGTCGGACGCGAGGCCGAGCTCGATCTGCTCGGAAACAGCCTCGCGCGCGCGATTCGCGACAAGCGGGCGCAGCTGGTCACGGTCTTCGGTGAGCCCGGCATCGGGAAGACGCGGCTGGTGACGGAGTTCGTCGAAGGCGTCGAGCGCGCGACGGTGCTGTCGGGCCGCACGCTGCCGTACGGCGAGGGCGTCACGTACTGGCCACTCGCCTCGATGGTGAAGGCGAGCGCAGGAATCACCGATGACGATCCGGCAAACGAGGCCTTCGAGAAGCTGCGCGTGTCGTGCGAGAGCGAGGCAGTCGCCGATCTGCTGGCCGTCGCCCTCGGCGTGCTGGGAGCCGCGGAGGGTGAGCGGACGCCGGAGGAACTGACGTGGGCGGCACGACGCTGGGCCGAACAGCTCGCGGATGCGCAGCCACTCGTGCTGGTCTTCGAGGACGTGCACTGGGCGGAGGAGCCGCTCCTCGATTTGATCGAGCACATCGCGCGCTCCCTGCGGAACGCTCCGGTGCTCTTGATTGCCGTCGCACGGCCCGAATTGCTGGACACGCGGCCGTCTTGGGGAGGCGGCATCCCCCGCGCGAGCGCGCTCGAGATCGGCCCGCTCGACGCGCGCGAGAGTGAGGAGCTCGCCCAGGCGCTGCTGTCCGGCAGCGACGTTCCACCCGCGCAGCACGCCTTGGTTCTCGAGCGCGCCGAGGGGAATCCGCTGTTTCTCGAGGAGATCGCCCGGGCCCTCGACGACGAGGCGGCGCTCGACGCGATTCCCGACAGCGTCCAGGCCCTGATCGCAGCGCGCATCGACCGGCTCGAACCGGAGCAGAAGCGCCTCCTGCAGAGCGCGGCGCTGATCGGACGCGTCTTCTGGCGCGGCGCGCTCGACCGGCTCGCTTCCGATCTCGACGTCATGTCGGTGCTCGACGAGCTGCTGACCCGGGAGTTCGTCGTCCCGGAGGAGCGCTCGACGATCTCCGGCGACCGGGCATTCCGTTTCAAGCACGTCCTGATCCGAGACGTCGCCTACGGCGCGATGAGCAAGGCGCAACGGGCGGAGGAGCACCAAACGTTCGCGGAGTGGGTCGGCGAGCGTGCGCACGACGAGCTGGCAGAGATCCGCGCCTACCATCTCGACGAGGCGGCGCAGCTGCTCGCCGAGCTCGACGGCGCCGTTCCCGATCAACTGGCAGGCGCGGCAGCAGAGGCGCTCGACGAAGCCGGACGACGTGCCCTTCGCCGCGGCGCATTCGTCGTTGCTCGCCGGACGCTCATGCGCTCAGCCGAGCTCGAGTCGACGCCGGAGCGGCGCTATCTCGCCGCACACGCCGCGTGGCGACTGTCCGACGTTCCCACCGTCCGCGAGGAAGCCGAGGATGCACTCGCGGGCGCACGTGCCGCCGGACTGCGGGACGTCGAAGGCCGGGCACTCGTGCTGCTCGCCGAGCTCGCGCTGCACGCGGACAGCGACGTCACACGCGCCCACGACTTGGCGGACGAAGCCCTGGCGATTCTTCCCGTGGACGCGCTGGCGGGGCTGTACGACGCGCACTCGCTGATCGCGACGATCTTCTGGTGGCTCGGCGACGCGGAAGGATCGACTCGCCACGGCGAGGCGATGCTCGAGCTGGCGAACCGCGCCGGCCGCCCCGAGCTCGAGAGCCTCGCGCTGACGCAGCTCGCCGGCGTCGAAGGCGTTCAGGGCCACGCCGCCGAGTCGCTGAAGCTCCTCGATCGCGCCATCGAGCTCGCGGAGAAGAGCGGCAGCCGGGAGGCGATGGCATTCGCGCTCGCCGTGCGCGGGCGGCGGGCGACAGAGACCGTGGACGTGGAAAACGCAGAGGCAGATCTGCACGAGGCGCTCGAGATCTTCGGCGAGACGGGGGCGGCCGGGCGCTACGGCTGGACGCTCTCGAACCTCGGCTCGATCTACGACCGCCGCGGCAACGTCGCGCTCGCGGAGCGAACGCTGCGCGACGCGGTCCGCCGCCTGCGCACGACGCACGAGCAGGGTTTCCTCGCGGAGGCGGAGCGGCAGCTGGCCGAGGTGCTCGTCAAGCAGGGCAAGCTCGCCGAGGCGGAGCGGCTGGTGATCGAGGCGCAGCGCCGCGTCGGCCGCGAGGATGCCTGGACGCGCGCGTCGCTCCTCCACGCGCTCGGAGTCGTCCGTGCCGCGCAGGGCCGCACCGGGGAGGCGGAGGCCGCGTTCGAGGAAGCGCTCGCGATCATCGAGCCGACGATGTACGTGATCCTCACCAACAGCGTCCGCGAGTCGCTGGAGTCGGTGCGCGCAGGCGCTACGGCGCCAATGCAGCCTTGATCGCCTGATTCGACTCCTCGGTCGGCGACTCGCCGATCACCGTCGCCGGCCGCTCGAAACCGGCAAGGGCTTCGCGCAAGGGGTCGGCGCGGAGCGTTCCCTCGCCGTACGGTAGATGCTTCGTTTCGTTCCGGTTGGCGAACTGGATGTCGGAGAAGTGGATGTGGAACGGCGCGCCCGGCTCGATCACGGCGTCGGCCTTCGCGAGCGCGTCCGCGAACGGCGCGACGTCCGTGAACGCGCCGTCGCTGGTCGCGTGCATGTGCGCGAAGTCGAGCACGGGGCGGACCCAGCCGCAGCGGCGCGAGATCTCGACGACATCGTCGACGGATCCGAGGTCGCGGACGCGACCCATCACCTCGATCCCGAACGGCACGTCGCGGTCCTTCTTCTCCAACCGAGCGCGCAGCTCGCCGAGCTGCTCGCAGACCGAGTCGATCGTCTCCTCGCGAGTCCGGCCGAGCAGGAAGCCCGGATGGAAGACCACGACCTCGGCGCCCGCAGCCTTCGCGATCCCCGCCGAGTGGTCGAGCATGCCGACGGCCATGTTCAGCTTCTTGCCCCTTTCCGCGTGGCCCATGAACCCCGCGATCGGGGCATGGACGCTGAGCGCGACGTCGCACTGCCGGGCGAGCTCGCCGAGCCGCGCTGCGAAGTCGTAATCCATCCAGAAGCGGCCCTCGAAGTCGATCTCGCACGCGTCGTAACCACGCTCGCGCAGGACCGCGATCGCCTCCTCGGGGCTCTCCTGCGAGGGCACGCGCGCCGGCCCGAAGCGGATTCTTCCCACAGAGGAACGCTAACTCCGGCGTTGCCCGACGGAGAGCTTCTGCCTGTGCGATTTGTGACCAAGGAGGTCGATGTCGTCCGACGCCCTCTCTACGTTTCGCGCATGGCAAAGCGACCCAGCCGCATCGACCTCCTCGAGCTCGACATCGACCTCCGGCTCGCCGATCTCTGGCGGGAGGCATCCGAGATCACCGACTGGAACCTCGAGGTCGTCGCAGCATTCATGCGCGCCGCCTATGGAAAGGGGTACTGCGACGCGCTGACCGAGGACGCCCCCGGCTCCCTTTGCGCCGATCACGGGTATCGGGTTCCGGCGCGGCGGCAGGCACTCACCGAGTCTTAGCCGGCCGTAGCCGAAGGCATCGTTCCGGCCAGAGCCGCCGCGAAGCGCAGGGCTAGACTTCCCCTCGTGGCCCGGAAGGGGAATCCCGCGCGGCTCGTGATCGCGCTCTCGGTCGCCGCCGTCCTGGCGATCTTCCTGCTCTACACGTCGCTCGTGGCGCAGGGAACGCCGTCGCTGCAGCCGAGCCAGCTGCCCGGCCACGAGGGTCGGGTCACGCTCGGTGGGAAGGTCGTCGGCACGCCGACGGGAGACGGCCACGACGCGCCCCTTCGCTTCACGCTGCGCGATCGCAGCGGCACGGCGACGATTCCGGTGCGCTACGAGGGATCCGTGCCGGATCTCTTCAAATCCGGCCGGGAGGTGGCAGTCGACGGGCGCCTCCGCAACGGCACGTTCTTCGCGGTGAGAAACACGCTCGTGACCAAGTGCCCGTCCAAGTACGCGCCGGCGAAGAAGAAGACCCCCTACTGACGTATGGCCGACCTCGGCCGCGCCGCGCTGATCGTCACGCTCGGCCTCGTCCTCTGGGCGACGCTGGCCGGAGCGTTGGCTGCCCGCTTCGGGCGCCGACGGCTGGCGGACTCGGCAGGAAACGCCCTTCTCGCGGCGCTCGCGTCGACGGCCGTCGCGTCGCTCGTGCTGCTCGGCGCACTGCTCCGCCACGACTTCTCATTCACCTACGTCGCCGACCACACGTCGACGAAGCTCGCGCGTGCCTACTCGGTCTCCGCGTTCTGGGGCGGGCAGGAAGGGTCGCTGCTCCTCTGGCTGCTCGTCCTCTGCGGCTACGGCGCTGCGGCGGTGCTGCTGAATCGCCGCCGCGCGCCCGACGTCGTTGCCTGGACGGTTCCCGTGCTGGGCGCCGTGGCGACGTTCTTCGCCTTCTTGCTCGTCGCGGTGGCATCACCCTTCGCAACGCAGACGGCCCCCCCAGAGGGCGCGGGACTCAACCCGAGCCTGCAGAACCCGTACATGCTGGCGCACCCGCCGCTCCTCTATCTCGGATACGTCGGGCTGACGGTGCCGTTTGCGTTCGGGATGGGCTCGCTGCTCGCGGGACGCGCGGACGAGCGGTGGATCGTCGCCACGCGTCGCTGGACGCTGGTTGCCTGGACCGCACTGGGAATCGGCCAGCTGCTCGGCTCGCATTGGGCCTACGTCGAAGTCGGATGGGGCGGCTACTACGCGTGGGATCCGGTCGAGAACGCCGCGCTGATGCCGTGGCTCGCGGCCACCGCCTTCCTGCACTCGGTGATGATCCAGGAGAAGCGCGGGATGCTGAAGGTCTGGAACATGCTGCTCGTGCTGCTCGCGTTCGGCCTCTCGCTCTTCGGCACGTTCCTCACGCGCTCGGGCGTCGTCAACTCGATCCATTCCTTCACGCAGAGCTCGATCGGGCCGTGGTTCCTCGGCTTCATCTGCTTTGTCGTCGTCTGCTCGCTGGCCTTGGTGTTCTGGCGGCTGCCGTTGCTGCGGTCGAAGACGCGGCTCGAGTCGCTCGTCTCGCGCGAGGCGACGTTCCTGTACAACAATCTGCTGCTGGTCGCCTTTTGCCTCACGGTGCTGTGGGGCGTCGCGTTCCCGATGCTTTCGGAGGCCGTGCGCGGCGAGCCGCGGACACTGGGCGGGCCGTACTACAACTTCTTCCTGCGCACGTTCGGCCTGCCGCTGTTGCTCTTGATGGGGATCGGCCCGCTCGTCGCCTGGCGGCGCGCGTCGCTGCGCTCTGTCGGCCGGACGTTCCTGTGGCCGTTCTCGTTCGCCGTCGCCGTCGGAGTCGGCCTGATCGCGCTCGGCGCCGGCTCGTCGCTGCCGGGGCTGCTCGCATACACCTTCTCGGCCTTCGTGCTCGCCTCGATCGTGCTCGAGTTCGTGCGTGGCACACGTGCGGCCGGCTCGTTCACGCTGCTGGTCTCGCGCAACCGCCGCCGTTACGGAGGCTACGTCGTGCACGCGGCCGTGGTGCTGTTCGCGATCGGCGTCGCAGGCAGCGCCTATGGCTCGTCGCGCGAGGCGAAGCTGCGTCCGGGGAAGTCGATGCACGTCGGCTCGTACACGCTCGTCTACCGCTCGGCCGGAACGACGCGGGTCGCGAATGCGAACGAGACGAGGGCACGTGTCGACGTCGTGCGAGGCGGCGAGCGCGTGGCAACCGTCTTCCCCGGGAAGAACCAGTACTTCGCCGAACGTCAAGTGTCGAACGAGATGGCGATCCACACCGACTGGCTGCGCGCCGAGGACGTGGACGTGATCGCCGACCAGATCAACGCGAACGGCACGATCTACTTCAAGGCGCTGGTGAAGCCGCTCGTCAACTTCCTCTGGATCGCAGGTGTCGTGTTCCTGCTCGGCGCGCTGATCGCGCTCTGGCCCGACGCGCGCGAGCAACGCCGGCTCGTGGCGCGGTACGCCCTCGCGCAGGGATGACGGCTGCCCTCGTCCTCGCCGGGCTGCTCGCGATGGCATGCGTCGTCCTCGTTGCAGTTCCGTTCCTGCGCGAGCCGGCGCCGCCCGACGACACGCTGGCGGCACCGGGTGAGCTGGCGCGCCGCCAGCTCGAGCTGACCGAGGAGCGCGACCGTGCCCTCGCCGCGTTGAAAGAGCTCGAGTTCGATCATCGCACCGGCAAGATCTCCGACGTCGACTACCGCGCTGCGGTGGGCGAGTACAGGCACCGGGCCGCAGCGGCGCTGAAGGCGCTCGAGCCCCGACTGGAAGAGCACCCGAGGCGTGTACGTGCCCGCGACTGAGTGCGAGCGCTGCGGAGAGTCGCTGCCGGCGGAGGCGAGATTCTGCCCGTCGTGCGGTGCGAAGGTCGGGGACGACCCGACCGAGGTGGCGGCGGTCCCGCCGAACGAGACCACGCCGGCGCCCGCGACCTTCGACGTCGCAATGCCGCGCTACTTCGGCGTCACGCCGCCGATGCTGCTGTTCGCACTCGCGACCGCGACGCTCGCGCTCGCGATCGCGCTTGCGATCCTCGAGCACTGGGTGAGCGCGATCGTGCTCGCGGCCGTCTCACTCACCCTGCTCGCACTGTTCGTCGGCGTCGCCCGCAGGAAGCCCGACACGGCGTTCGCGCGCAGATCCGCGCGCGCGGTCGACCGCATGCGCCAGCGCACCGGCTGGGTGCTCGAATCGGTCGCGATCCGCTCGGAGACGGGCCGCACGGTCACGCGGCTCCGCAGCGAATTGCTCGAAGCCGCCTCGCGCCGGGAGCTGCTGCTGCGCGGTCTGGGCGCCGCCGTTTACGCCGGCGACTCCGAGGCAAGGCAAACGCTCGAGGAACAGTTGACCGATCTCGACGGGGGCATTCGAGCGAAGGAGACAGAGATGGAGTCGATCCTGGACGAGGCGCACGAGCGGATCTCTCGCGGCAGGTCGCGTGTCCAGCCGACCCTGATCGAGCCGGCTCAGCCGGCGCCGGTCCCCGAGCCCGCCCCGCCGCCGGACGAGGGAACCCCGCCGCAGCCGCCGGAGATCCCGGAACCCTCGCCGCCGCCCGACGAGTGGACGATTCCGACGCCGGACCCGGTGCCCGATACCGCGCCCGAGCCCGGGACTGACGACACGCGGAACTAGCGCTAGAATCCGGCAGATTTTCGCCGTAGGCGCGGGGAGGGACGTCTTCCCGCCCGACGAAACTCCCCGCGATGGCCCGTCGCCTCCTGCCCTGCCTGGCCGTGTTTCTCCTGATCGCCCCACCGGCGTCCGGCGACCCCTACCACCGCAAGCGCGAGATCGACGAGCGGATCTCGGCGCTGAACTCGAAGATCGCGACCGCCCGGGTCAAGGAGGGCGTGCTCACGCAGCAGATCTCGGTGGTGAACGCGAAGATCCGCGCGCTCACGGACGACGTGCAGAGCGCTCAGGGGAAGCTGAACCGCCTCGAATCGCAGCTCGCGGTCCACCAAGCGCGGCTCGAGCGTCTGAACATGTTGTTCGTCCTCCAGACCAAGAAGCTGAATCTCATCCGCCGCGCCTACTTCGTCGCGCTGGCGCGCCTCGAGAAGCGCCTCGTCGAGGAATACGAAACGCCCTCGGTGTCGACAGTGGACGTCATGCTCTCCTCGACGAGCTTCGGCGACTTTCTCGACACGCTCGAGTATGTGCAGCGGATCACGTCGCAGAACAAGCGCGTTTCCGACCAGCTACGGAACGCGCGCCGGGAGATGCACTCGATTCGCGAGCAAACGCGCAAGACCAAACACGCGGCCGCCCTGGAGACAGCCGCGGTGCGCGCGCACGTTTCGGAACAGCACTCGGTCACGCAGCAGCTCATTTCGTCGCAGCAGCAGCTCGCGACCGCACGCGAGTCGAAGCGCGACACGCTCTCCAATGTCCAGGAGAGCGAGCGCGAGTTCCTACACGAGGTGGAGGGCCTCCAGGCGGCCAGCCAGGCCCTTGCCGCGAAACTCCGCGCGAGCGCCTCCTCAGGGCCGAGCCACGTGTCCTCGAGCGGCTTCATCTGGCCGGTCAACGGGCCGATCACGAGTCCCTTCGGCTGGCGCTGGGGCCGGATGCACGAGGGCATCGACATCGGCGTTCCCTCAGGCACGCCGATTCACGCTGCGGCAGCCGGGACGATCGTCTATTGCGGCTGGATGAGCGGCTACGGCAACCTGGTCGCGATCGACCACGGCGGCGGCCTCTCGAGCGCGTACGGGCACCAGTCCTCGATCGCAGTCGGCTGCGGCCAGAGCGTCGGGCAGGGCGACGTGATCGGCTACGTGGGCTGCACGGGCCACTGCTTCGGGCCACACCTCCACTTCGAGATCCGCGTCAACGGCACGCCAGTAGACCCGCTCGGATATCTCTAGGGTCAGCGGGGCCGGTCACCACCGATACCAGCGGGCTCCTTCGATGCCGCGGGCGAAGAAGCCGATGATCCAGACGAGGGCCATGATCACGGCGATGATCAGCAGCCACTTGATCACGGCGAAGCCGAGGATCGCCAGCAGGATGACGAGAGCGAGCACGATCCAGAGCATTGCGAGTTGTCTCCCTTCCTCGTCGGTCGGCTTGCTGAGCGGGCGCGAGAACGCTTCCCGCCGCGCCGTACCCGAAACGGCCACGGCATCGTTTACCGATTACAAGTCGTAAGCCGGGATTCCGGCGCTCGGCCCGGCTTGCGACCCAGCAATCGTCTCCCGACGAACGGCCGGCCGCCTCTGCGGGGGGCGGCCGGTTCGTGTTGAGTCGTCTCGCTCTCGTTGGGTTACGCGAGCCCGAAGGTCTGGGCGAGCAGGAAGAGGTTCAGACCCGAGATCAGGGCGGCGACCACGCACGCCACGGCCGTGGTGACGCGATGGTTGGAGAGGCGTCCCATCACGTCCTTTCTGCTCGTGAACCAGACGAGCGGGATCAGGGCGAACGGGATCCCGAACGACAGTACGACCTGGCTGATGACGAGCGTTCGTGACGGGTCGAGCCCGATCGCGATTACCACGAGCGCCGGGGTCATGGTCACGAGCCGCCGGACCGTGATCGGGATCGAGCGGCGGATGAAGCCCTGCATCACCACCTGGCCGGCGAGCGTGCCGACCGTCGAGCTGGAGAGGCCGGACGCGATCAGCGCGAGCGCGAACAGCGTGCTCGATGCGCTGCCGAGCAGGGGCTCGAGGGTACGGTGCGCGTCCTCGAGCGACCCGACGTTCAGGAGGCCGCTCTTGAAGAACACGCTCGCGGCGACGACGAGCATCGAGATGTTGATCAACCCGGCGAGGGTCATCGCCACGACGACGTCGATCCGCGTGTAGCGATACAGGCGCGCCGCCTCGGCGTCGTCCCGTGGCACGATCCGGTTCTGGGTCAAGGCCGAGTGCAGGTAGATGACGTGCGGCATCACGGTCGCGCCGAGGATGCCGACAGCGATCAGCACCGACTCCTGGCCCTTGAACTGCGGCAGGACGGCATGCTTGGCGACCTGGCCCAGTGCCGGATGGGCGAACCAGAGCTCGGATGCGTAGCAAACGAGGATCACGGCGACGAACCCGGTGATGACGGCTTCGAAGGGACGGAAGCCGAAGCGCTGCAGGGCGAGGATGAGGAACGTCGTGACGCCGGTGATCAGCGCGGCAGGGAAGAGCCCGATCCCGAACAGCAGGTGGAAGCCGATCGCAGCCCCGAGAAACTCGGCGAGATCGGTAGCCATCGCAATCACCTCGGCCTGCACCCAGAGACCGATCGAGACGCGTTGTGGCAGCCGCTCCCGGCAGACCTCCGGCAGGTTCCGTCCCGTTGCAATCCCCAACTTCGCCGAGAGCGTCTGGATCAGCATCGCCATCAAGTTCGAGAGGACGATCACCCAGACCAGCGTGTACCCGAACTTCGAGCCGCCGGCGATGTTCGTCGCGAAGTTGCCGGGGTCGACATAGGCGACGCAGGCGACGAAGGCCGGGCCGAGGAACGGGAGCAGCCGAAATCGCTGATGCCGACGCAGGACCCGCTCGCCGAGGCGAACCTCGGGCGTCAGCGCGTCCGCACGAGTCGCCATCATGAAAGTTAGTCTAGCCTAACTCAAGCGGCTTCTAGGCGGCCCGCCCGGCCCGCTTACCGCGGTACACATACAAGTCGGGCAGGTTGCGATAGCGCTGATCGAGATCGAAGCCGTAGCCGACGTAGAGCTCGTCGGCGACGGTGAAGCCGACGTAGCGCACCGGGAGATCGTCGACGAGCCGGCGGTAGGGTCGGTCGAGCAGGGTCGCGACGGCGATCGACGCGGGCGAGCGGAGCCGCAGGGTCTTGCAGAGGTAGTGCAGGGTCAGGCCGGTGTCGACGACGTCCTCGACGATCAGGAGTTGGCGCCCGCGGACGTCCTCGTCGAGGTCCTTGAGCAAGCGAATCCCGCGCTCGCCGCGGCCGTACGGCTCGAGCTCGAGGAAGTCGAGCGCGAGCGGGATGCGGACGCAGCGCGAGAGGTCGGCGGCGAAGACGAGGCTGCCCTTGAGCGGCGCGACGAGCAAGAGATCCTTGTGCTCGTAGTCGGCGGCGATCTCGACGCCGAGCTCGCCGACGCGCCGGGCCAGCTCGTCGGCGCTGAGATAGATCTCGCCGAGGCTCAAGTGGCGATCTCGAAGCGCCAGCGCGCGGCCAGGCGCTCGAGGTCGCGCTTGTAGAAGAGCTTGACGTTCACCTCCGGGTACCGCTCACGGAGCTTCCGCAGCTTGCGGTTCTTCCGAGTGACGAGCGACTGCTTCATGACCGTGACCTCGAGATAGAGATCCTGCTCGGGAAGGTAGAAGTCGGGCGTGAACGCTTCGGTGACGCGCCCGTTCGCGTCCGTCTCGAGGACGAACGTTCGGGGCTCGTATTCCCATGGCACGCCGTAGAAGTCGAGGACCTTCGCACACTCCTGCTCGACTGCATGCGCGAACCGTGGCCGGCCCTCATCACGGAATGCCTGGAAATCCGGGGATTCCAGCGCCATTCCGCATCAAGTGTACGTCGAGGGTCGGACGCTACGCCAGTGCCGTGAGCCGCTTCTCCAGGAATGCACGCTCGCGCTCGTTCGTCGCGAGCGCCCGAGCCCGCTCGTAGGCTTCCCGGGCCTCGCCGCCTCGCCCGAGCCGGCGCAGCAGATCGGCTCGGGCGGCGTGATAGAGGTGGTAGCCGTCGAGCTCGAGTCCGTCGAGCAGCGCCAAACCCGCCCCGGCGCCGTCCGCCATGGCGACCGCAACGGCCCGGTTCAGCTCGACGACGGGCGAGGGCTGATACTCGGCGAGCGCGCCGTACAGCGCCGCGATCTGGGGCCAGTCGGTGTCCTCGGCCCGCTCAGCCTGCGCGTGGAGACCGGCGATTGCCGCCTGCACTTGGTACGGCCCGGGCCCGCGGAGCGCGAGCGCCCGGTCGAGGAGCGCCAGCCCGCGGGCGATCAGCTCGCGGTCCCAACGCGTCCGGTCCTGCTCGTCGAGCAGTACCACCTCACCGGTCGCGGACGTGCGTGCCTGGGCGCGCGACGCGTGGAGCAGCATCAACGCCTCGAGACCGAGCACCTCCGGCTCGTCCGGCATCAGCGTCGCGAGGACCCCGCCGAGCCGGATCGCCTCCGCCATCAGATCGGGCCGCGTCAACTCGCTCCCGCCCGTCGCTGTGTGCCCTTCGTTGAAGATCAAATAGATCGTCGCGAGCGCGGCCCGGAGGCGATCGGGCAGCAGGTGGTCGGGCGGCAAACGGTAGGGAATGCCGGCGGCGCGGATCTTCCGCTTTGCGCGTACCAGGCGCTGGGCGATCGTCGCCTCGGGCTGGAGAAACGCACGCGCGATCTCGCGGGTCGTCAGTCCGCCGACGAGCTTGAGCGTCAGCGCGATCTGGGCCTCCACCGCGAGCGCGGGATGGCAGCAGGTGAAGAGCAGCCGCAGCCGCTCGTCCGGGATTCCGTCGTCGTCCACAGGTTCGCTCTCCTCCTCGAGCTGCTCGACGAGCTCGCCGAGCCGCTGCTCACGTCGAAGGCGGTCGATCGCCTTCCGGCGTGCGGCGACCGTGAGCCACGCGCCGGGATTCGCGGGGACCCCGGAGCGCGGCCACGTCGTCAGTGCTGCTGCGATCGCGTCGCCGAGAGCGTCCTCCGCGAGCTCGACGTCTCGCAGCTCGCGGATGAGCACCGAGACGACACGTCCGTACTCCTCGCGAAAGACCCGCTCGAGCTCCGTCACATCTGCCAGATCGGGCGGACCTCGATCGCCCCGCGCTCGGCGGCCGGGATCTTCGCCGCGTACCTCAGCGCGTCGTCGAGGTCCTCGCACTCGAGGATGTAGTAGCCGCCGAGCTGTTCCTTGGTCTCGGCGAAGGGGCCGTCCGTGACCTCGATTTCGCCGCCTCGGATGCGGACGGTGCTGGCAGTCGCGGTCGGCTGCAGCCGGTCCCCGGCGACGTACTTTCCGCCGTCGCGAACCTCCTTGCTGAAGGCGCCGTAGCGCTCGAGGATGCTCGGATCGTCCGGGCCGCCATTTTCGTTGGAATAGATCAAGAGCATGTACTGCATGGTTCCTCCTTGGGTCGCTTCGACTGTACGACGACCGGCGGCCCGGAAAATCGACTCCAGGACCCTAGACTTCGACCGGTGAACGGCCGGTACGTGATCGCGCACATCTCCGACCTGCATTGCGGGGAGGCCTACTTCGTCCCGAACCTGCTCGAGCGCGCGATCGACGAGATCAACGAGCTGAGCCCGAAGGTCGTCGTCTGCAGCGGCGACCTGACCGCGTTCGGCTTCCGCCAGGAGTACCAGACGGCGCGCGAGTACCTCGACAAGATCGAGTGCGAGTCGGTCGTGGTCATCCCGGGCAACCATGACTCGCGGAATGTCGGCTACGTCCACTTCGAGGAGCTGTTCGGCGACCGTAACTCGGTGCTGCGCCAGGACGACGTGACGATCGTCTGCGTCGACTCGACCGAGCCCGACCTCGACCATGGACAGATCGGGCGCGGGCGCTATCGGTGGATCGAGGAGCAATTCCAGGCCCCGGCCGAGCTGCGCGTCTTCGTCATGCACCACCACCTCCTGCCCGTACCGGGCACAGGACGCGAACGGAACATCGTCTACGACGCCGGTGACGCGATCGAGTGCCTGCAGCGCTCGGAGGTCGACCTCGTCCTCTGTGGTCACAAGCACGTGCCGTATGCGTGGCGGCTCGAGAATCTGTTCATCGTCAACGCCGGCACGGTCTCGACGCTGCGTCTTCGCGGCCATACGCGGCCTTGCTACAACGTGATCGAGATCGAGGACGCGCACGTCGACGTTTGGCGAAAGTACCCGTATCACGGGCAGGAGAAGATCATCCAGTTCTCAACCGACACGCGTGCGTTCGAGAAGTACACGGGCCGGATCGAGGAGGAGGTGCGCTCACACTGATGCGCGCGCTGGCCGTGATCGACGGCGAGCACTACGCACCGGTAATCCGCGATGCATTCGCCGCGCTTCCCTACGACGTCGTCGGCGCGCTGCTCGTCGGCGGAACGGAGAAGCTGCGTGGGGGCGAGGACTACGGAGTTCCGCTGGTGGGCGGCCTGACCGACATCGACGTGGACGTCGTCGTCGACCTGTCGGACGAGCCCGTGCTCGGCCCACGCGCTCGGATGCAGCTGGCCTCGAGGGTGCTGGCTCTCGGACTGCCCTACGTGGGCGCTGACTTCCGCTTCGATCCACCGGCATACGCGGCGTTCGAGGTCCCGTCACTCGCGGTGATCGGGACCGGCAAGCGCGTCGGCAAGACCGCCGTCACTGGCCACGTCGCCCGATTGCTCGCGCGTGAGCGGGACGTCGTGGTGGTCGCGATGGGCCGCGGCGGCCCCTCCGAGCCCGAGCTCGCCGAGGTGCCTCCGACACTGCACGAGCTGCTCGCGCGCTCGCGCGGTGGCGCGCACGCGGCGTCCGACTTCCTCGAGACGGCCGTGCTCGCGGGCGTGCGGACGATCGGCTGCCGCCGAGCGGGAGGAGGGCTCGCGGGCCGCGTGTTCGAGTCGAATGTGCTCGCCGGCGCCGAGCTCGCTCGCACTTTGCAGCCGGACGTCGTCCTCTTCGACGGGAGTGGCGCAGCAATCCCCCCGGTCGCGACCGACGCGCGCATCCTCGTCTCGGCCGCGGGACACGATCTGAACGGCTACCTGAATCCGTATCGCGTGCTCGTCTCGGACCTGATCGTCCTCGTCGGTGCCGAGCAGCCGGCTTTGCGGCTTGCGAAGGACGTCCCGGTCGTGCGCGTCGCGCTGCGGCTTCGCCCGGCGGAGCCCATCGAGGGACGAGTGGCCGTGTTCACGACCGGGCCGGCTCCCACCGAGCATCTCGACGCGGAGATCGTGTACGTCTCACGCAATCTCGCCGACCGGGCCGCGCTACGCGAGGAGCTGGCGCGCGTCGACGCCGAGACGTTCCTCGTCGAGCTGAAAGCGGCTGCGATCGACGTCGTCGCCGAGGCGGCCGCTGCGCGTGGCGCGCGGATCGTCTTGGCGGACAACGAGGTGGTACCCGTCGACGGTGACCTCGATTCGGCGATCCTCGCTCTCGTACCGGAGGGAGTGCGCGCTTGATGCCCGAGCGGCTGAAGCGCCTCGGGGTTCCCGTGATCATCCTCGTCGGGGGGACGACCGGAACCGGCAAGTCGACGCTGGCCACGGAGGTTGCGCACCGGGTCGGGATCACGCGGGTCACCTCGACGGACTTCATCCGGCAGACGATGCGTGCGTTCTTCTCGCAGGAGTTCATGCCCTCGATCCACTACTCGTCGTTCGACGCCGGCCAGGCGCTCCGTTCGCCCGACGACGCCGCAGATCCGATGCTCGCCGGCTTCCTCGACCAGACGCGCAACGTGCTCGTCGGGGTGCGCGCGTCGATCGACCGCGCCCTCGAGGAGGGCTGGTCGATGGTGCTGGAAGGCGTTCATCTCGTGCCCGGCATGCTCTCGCTCGAATACGCCGACGCACTCGTCGTGCACTACGTGCTCACGATCGAGGACGAAGCGATCCACGCGGACCACTTCTGGGTGAGGGACGCGACAACGGAGGGCCTCCGACCGGTGGAGAAGTACCTCGAGCGCTTGTCGGACATCCGCCGGCTGCAGGACTTCATCGTCTCCCGAGCCGATCGAGCATCTGTTCCGGTGATCGCGAGCGGTGACGTCGCGTTGGCGGTCGACGAAGTGATCGAGCTCGTGCTCGCCGCGGCAACCGAGCGGTTGGAGCGGGTGTGACCGAGACCGCCGAGCAGCACGCCGCGCCCGTCCCGGAGAAGGGATCGAGCACTCCCTGCATCTGCGAGTCGTACGCAAGGTCGACGGAGCGCGCAGCGCTTGCCGCAGCCCGCTGGCTCGGCAGGGCCGACCAGGTCGCCGCGGAGGAAGCCGCGCGCGCCGGGATGGCCGCAGAGGTCGAGCTGCTGCCGATCGAGGGGCGGGTCGTGATCGGCGCCGAGGACGGCGACTCTCTCGTGCCCGGGACGATCGTCGGACTGGGAGGCCAGGCGGTCGATCTCGCCCTCGACCCGCTGGAGGGGCCTGGGATCGTTGCCCGTGGAGGCAACGGAGCGATGTCGATGATCGCCGTGGGCGAGTCCGGCAGCCTCTTGACGCTTCCGGACATGTACATGCGGAAGATTGCCGTCGGCCCCGTCGCGCGCGGCCGGATCGACATCCACCGGCCGATGGCGGAGAACATCCAGGCGATCGCGGACGCGTTCGGCCGCCAGTTGAACGACATCACGACGATCGTCCTCGACCGCCCGCGCCATCACGACCTGATCGAGGAGATCCGCGCTGCCGGTGCGCGCATCAAGCTGATCCAGGACGGCGACGTGACCGCGTCGATCTCCGCTGCGATACGAGGCACGAACGACCATCTCGCCGTCGGCATCGGTGGAACTCGTCAAGCGGTCATGACGGCCGCCGCACTGCGCTGCCTCGGCGGTGAGCTCCAGGCACAGCTGTGGCCAACCTCGCGCCGCGAGATCGAGAGCGCTCGGGAGCAGGGGATCGACGACATCCACCGGGTGTTCACGATTGACGAACTCGCGCCGGGCGAGACGATCGTCGCTGCGACGGGCGTCTCGAACGGCGACCTGCTGCGCGGAGTCCGGTATCTCGCGGACAGCGCGCGGACACACTCGATCGTGATGTGCACCCGCTGCAACTGGGTTCGTTTCGTCGACGGCATCCATTTCTTCCGCCGGGAGCGGCGGGAGGAAGTTCGGCTCAGCGGGCTATAGCTACCATCGGGCCATGGAAACCGTCACCAAGGACGATGTGTTCGAGGCGCTGCATCAGGTAGAGGATCCCGAGCTCGGGATGGACGTGGTCGACCTCGGCCTCGTCTACGACGTCGAGGTCGAGGGGCCGAAGGTCAAGGTCCGGCACACCCTCACGTCGATGGGCTGCCCGGCCGGGGCGATGATCCAGGAGGACATCCACCGCGTCGCGTCCGAGCTTCCGGGTGTGGAGAACGTGGAGATCGAGCTGACGTTCGACCCGCCTTGGACGCCGGAGAAGATGTCCGACGACGCCAAGTTCATCCTCGGGTTCGGCTAGCTCGAGTTCCGGATCGTGACTTCGGTCGCTTCTCTGGTGGGGTTTCCCGCCGTGTCCCACGCATGGACGGAGAGCCGGTAACGGCCGTCTGGAAGTCGCGTGGTGTCCCAGTAGGGGCGCGGGAAGAGTCGGAACCAGTAAATGCCGTCGCAGCGGAGCGTCCGATGGCGTGACATGCAGCCGTTCGCCGGCAGGTTCTGTTCAGTTCCGGGCGCGAAATGCTGACCGGCGGGTAGCTGGAGCATCTGCTCGGCGCGGAAGACGTCGCGGTCGTGGACGACTCGGCCGGTTGTGACCTGGGTGACGGTAATCCTGAGCCGGAACGGGTGATGCGGCGCGGCAAGCCAGGGCAGCTCGCTGAACCAGCCGATGAACGATTGCGGATCGCGTACTCGTGCGCGAACGTCGACCACGCCGGCGAGTCGTCGTTTGTCGAGCCGGCGGCCGGCCTGCGGCAAACGGGCGACGTTGGTCGGGCGGCGACCCCATCTCGGGGTCGCCGGCGCGTAGTAGCGGATCTCGTCGATCACGGGCGGAGCGCTGTCGACGTAGGGACTGAGCTTTCCGCCCGGGCGGAGCGCGTTCACGACGATGCGGCTGCCGTCGCCGAGGAACACGAACTCGCCGAGATGGACGTGCCAGGTGTCACGCCACGTCCAGCCGATCAGCTGCTCCGGCTGGACCATGTCGCCCCGCCCGACGAGTGCGTCGACGTGTTCATAACGAAAGTGGCCGACGTCGACGAGTCCGCGCACGCCGGGCGGCGTCGCGGCCAGAACGCGGCCGCCCTCGATCGCGTACACCTTGTGCGTGCGTCCGCGAGGGGCGCCGGGTTCCGGCAGGTCATCGCGGACGGCGATGTCGACGCCGTCGTGGTAGACCGCGCCGACCGCCGGATCCGGCCGCGGATCGAGGAAGGAACCGCGGATCGGATGCGGCCGATGGAGCGGCAGCACGGGCCAGCCGCGCCAAGCATCGTTGTAGGTCTGTGCCGCGACGAGCTGTCCGGGCACGCGCTCAGGCAAGGCACGATCCCTCTTCCCGGTCGCCGGCTGCCGGAACCGCCGGCCGGCCGATCAGGCCACCTCGGCTCCCGCCTAAGATGGGTCGGCCGTTGGCCACGAGACAGTGGAATGTGCGTTACCGCGCGCACAACCGCGCGCCGCGGCCCGCGATCGTTCTCGTTCCGGACCCGTTCGGGCCCGGCCGACCGTCGCCGCCGCTGCCGCTCGTCATCTCCCCGCACGGCCGCGGTGTACGCGCGCTCTCGAACGCACGCCTGTGGGGTGACTTACCTGCCCGCGGGGGCTTCGTGGTCATCTGTCCGGGCGGCATGGGCAGACGCTTGCCGCTTCACTCTTGGGGTTGGCGCGGACAGATCACCGACCTCGCGCGTATGCCGGAGATCGCCGAGCGCTCGCTGCCCTGGCTCCGCCTCGACAGGCGACGGATCTACGCGCTCGGTGGGAGCATGGGCGGCCAGGAGACCCTCCTCCTGCTCGGGCAACATCCACGGCTGCTCGCCGGCGCCGTCGCCTTCGACTCGGTCACGAACTTCTATCGACGCTACAACGATTTCGCGATCACGCCCGGCAGACGCGGACTGCAGCTCCTCGCGCGCCTCGAGGTCGGCGGAACGCCGCGTACCAATCCCACCGGGTACGTGCTCCGAAGCCCCACCCACTGGATCAAGGCGATCGCGCAGTCCGGGGTTCCGCTCCAACTCTGGTGGAGCGTCGCCGACCAGATCGTCGTCGACCAGGCGCACCAGTCGGCCCACTTCTACTCGGAGCTCCGCAAGCTCCGTCCCCGCGGCCGCGTCGAAGCCGTCACCGGCTTCTGGCGGCATTCAGCTGAGATGCGACACGACACGCAACTCCCCGACGCCGTCCGCTGGCTCGGCCTCCTCGAGGGTGTCTGAATCCGGGCAAGGGACGAGGAGTCGAGTCCCTCGAACGAGTGGATTTCAGTACGGCGCGGCAGGTGATCGACTCCCGAATGCATCTACCTCTATGGAGCCAGGCGAGCGAGCTCTGCGGCGCTCGTCGGGTCGGCATCAATCGGGGAGAGGCGATGCCGACCGGCGCCTGGCTCCTCACTTGAGCCGGCGGTGCATGGTCGAACCTCGCAGACGACGACACCGCAGATCCCTGTTCCCGCAGGAACTCTGGGTGTGCGACCGAAAGTGGGGCGTTGGAGCCGGGACCCCGCTCTTGCCGCAGGCCGCGGGGACGCCGCCCTAATGCTCTCTCCCCGGGGCGGCGGTTCTCGGCTCCTACTGAATGGCGCCTCCGGCGCACGCGCAGGCCGCTTCAACGCCGGGCGGCCGCGATCGTCGCCGACTTGATGACGGTCACGGAGGCCCGGGCCCAAGTCCCGAGCCTCCGTGGTCAGTACTTCCGGACGTTTGGCGACCGGTCGTTACCGCGGTGCCTTGGCTACGTGGCGTCCTGAACGACGAAGTTGCCGTGGTCGTGCGCGAAGGGGAACGGCACCGGACTGGGGCAGGAGGTCGGTGGGTTCGTGAGCGGAATGTCGAGATGGGTCTCCATGTCGCCGGGCTCACCGTCGTCGTGGACGATGAACAGGAATCCGTTCCCTTCTCCCGGGAAGCCGGGCAGCTTCGAGCGATCGATCTTCATGCCGATCGACGCGTTGCTTCCCTGGACGTTGAGGCAGGTCACTTCGCCCGCCACGTCGACGACAAACGGGAAGCCGGGGTTGTCCGCGGTGTACCAGAGTTGGCCGCGCGCATCAGTCCCGTCGGCCTCGCTGATGGCGTTCACGTGCAAGGTACTCGGGAAGAGGTCCTCGACGGTTCCGTCGACCTTGTCGACATACGGGCTATCGGCACTCGCGCTCATCGGCACCGCGAAGAAAAGTGCAGCTACGAAAGCGTGCTACGTGCGGATTTTTCTGCGGGGACCCTTGGCGGCGGCGGCCCTGAGTGTCCGGGGCGGAAGGAGATGGTGCTCACGCAGGGATCGTGAGCACGATCTTCCCGAGCTGCGCCCCCGACTCGAGCCGCTCGTGAGCTGCACGCGCCTCCGCGAGCGGCAAGACCGAGTCGATCACAGGCTTCGCTCGGCCCGACGTGACCAGCTCGTACACCGCCTCGAAGTCCTGCTTCGTCCCCATGGTCGAGCCGTAGATCGTCAGCTGCTTCCACCACATCCGGTGCAGGTTGGCCGGCGGGTTCGGGCCGCTCGTTGCGCCACAGACGCAGATCCGGGCGCCGTGGCGCGCCACGCCGAGGGAGGTCGCCCACGTGTCGGCGCCGACGGTCTCGACGACGACCTGGACGCCGCCGTCCGTGAGCTCCTTCACGCGCTTCGCGACGTCCTCCGATGCGTGGTTCACCGTCGCATCCGCGCCCAGTGCGCGGGCCCGCTCGAGCTTCTGCTCGGACGAAGACGTCACGACGCAGCGCGCGCCGAGCGCCTTCGCGATCGCGAGCGACGCCGTCGCGACGCCGCCGCCGATCCCCCACACGAGCACCCACTCCCCTGGCTGGAGATCGGCCTTGGTGACCAGCATCCGCCAGGACGTCTCGAACACGAGCGGGAAGGCCGCTGCCTCCTCGAAGGACAGCGAGTCCGGTATCGGATAGACGTTCGACTCCGGGACAGCGATCAGCTCGGCGTGCGTGCCGTCGGTGTGCTCGCCGACGACCGTGATGATCTCGCCGTGCTCGATGCCCGGATTGATGACGACACGCTGTCCCGTGTCGGCGCGAATGCCGGCTCCGTCCGCGCCCAGCACACGCGGCTTCGGCACAGACGGGAGCCCTCGGCGGACCCAGATATCGAGGTGGTTGAGCGACGCGGCTCGCAGGCGAATCAGCACCTCCCCGTCGCCTGCGACGGGGTCTGGGGCCTCTTCGTAGCGCAAGACCTCGGCTCCGCCGTCCTCGTGGATGCGAATCGCCTTCATCGCGGGAACACTATTGGGGTGACCGCAGAGGAGCTCCAGCGCCTGGCCGAGGAACTCGGCCTCGACGCGATCGGCGCCGCGCCGGCGGAGCCGTACGCCGAGACAGAGCGGCACATCCGCGAGCGTCGTGCGCGCGGCCTGTTCGCGGACATGCGCTTCACGATGGCGCAGCCCGAGACGTCGTGCCATCCCGAGACGTTGCTGCCGGGTGCCCGGAGTGTGATCTCGGCCGCCCTCTGCTACTACGAGCCCGGTCCCGAGCCGAGGCCGGGGGAGGGACGGATGCCTAGGTACACCTGGACCGACGGCTACGCGGAGCTGCGCCGGAAGCTCGACGTGCTCGGCCGTCGCCTCGGCGGGAGCTACCGCGTGCTCGTCGACGCGAACCAGCACGTCGACCGCGAAGCGGCCGCCCGAAGCGGCGTAGGCTTCTACGGCAAGAACACCCTGCTGATCACGCGCCGACACGGCTCATGGGTCGTGCTCGGCACGGTCGTGACGGACGTGGCACTCGAATCGACGGCGCCGCTCGGTCTCGACTGCGGGTCGTGCCGGCTCTGCATCGACGCCTGTCCGACGAACGCGCTCGACGAGCCCGGCACGCTCGACGCGACGCGCTGTCTCTCCTACTGGACACAGGCGCCGGCGCCGATCCCCGCGGAATACCGCGAGCCGCTCGGCGACCGCGTCTACGGCTGCGACATCTGCCAGGACGTGTGCCCATGGAACCGCGGGGTCGAGAAACGCCGCGCGGCAGACACGTCGAGCGTCGATGCGGAGCCTGCGATCTCGCTCGTCGAGTGGCTCGAGTCCGAAGAGGAAGAGCTCGCACGGCGGTACGAACGTCTCTACGTGCCGCGCAACGACGGCAAGTGGCTGAAACGGAATGCCCTTGTCGCGCTCGGCAACAGCGGTGACTCGACGCATCGCGACGTGCTCGCGCGCTTTGCCCAGGACGACGATCCGATCCTCGCCGAGCACGCGAGCTGGGCACTCGATCGCGTGGAGGAACGATGCGACAGCGTGTGACCGGACTGGAGAGATGGATCGCCTTCGTTCGCCTCGCCGCCGTTCCCTTCGCGATTCTCCAGGTTTCCATCTCGAGCGAGTACCCAGCGCACTACCGGCTCTTCGCGGTGGCGCTCACGATCGTGCTCGCCATGGGGGCGGTTGTGTTCTGGTTTCTTGCGAGCACGATCCCGGATGCGGAATCGTCGTTCGTCGGCGTCACTGCGCTCGCATTCGACTGCGCGATCGTCACCGCGTTCGTGTTGACCTACCACTTCGAGCAAGGCACGCCGACGCGCCAGCTCTTGTTCTTGCCACTCGCCGAGGCTGCGGTGCGATTCGCGATTCCAGGGGCGCTCGCCGTGGCAGCGTTGTTCACGCCGGTGGCGGCGATCTTCGAATGGCTTCGTTCCGACCGCTTCCACGACGGCTATCGCTTCGACTATGTGACCTTCCAGTTCGGCGCGCTGGCGCTGATGGGGCTGATCGTCGGCTGGCTGGTCGGGCGCATCGGCGAGCAGACGGCGCTCTCGGAGGCACGAGCGCTCGAGGCAGAGCAGCTGCGCGACGCGCTCGGTCGCCGGGTGGACGTGCTCGAGGCCGCGAACCGCTGTGCCCGTGCGCTCGCCTCCTCGCTCGAGCTCGAGGCGGCGTTCGGCGCGTTCATCCGCGAGGTCACAGGACTCGTGCCGTTCGACCGCGTGGCCGTCGTCCTCGCGGAGGGCGACGAGATCGAGGTGCTGGCGACAGCAGGCCTCGCCGCTGACACGCTGTTCCCGCCCGGAACGAGAAGGCCGATGGCGGGCTCACTGGCGGAGAGGACGTTTCGCGGCGAGACGGTCCACCGCGAGGACATGCAGGACCGCGCCCACCCGGAGGAGGACGCCTTCGTCGAGCTCGGACTGCGCTCGCGGCTCTCGGCGCCGCTCATGATCGGCGCGCAGTCGACCGGACTGATCTCGTTCGTGCGCCGGCAGCCGAGGTCGTTCACGCAGGAAGAGGTCGAGCTCGTGACGCTCCTCGGACGCGTCGCGGGCACCGCGGTGCAGAACATCCGCGCATTCGAGGCCGAGCGGCGCACGGTCGAGGAGCTTCGAAGACTTTCGGCGCTGCGTGCGGACTTCGTCTCGCTGGTCTCCCACGAGCTGCGAAGTCCGATGGCGTCGGTGATCGGATCGGCGCGGACGCTGCAGGCGCGTTGGCGCGAGCTCTCGCCGGAGCACCGTGAGTCGTTCCTGGCGCTGATCGCGGACGAGACGAGCCGTCTCGCAACCTTGATCGGCGACGTCCTCGATACGTCACGCATCGACGCAGGCACGTTCACGTACACGTTCGACGAGGTCGACGTGGGAGTTCTCGTCCAGGAGTCCGTCGCTACGGCTGCACTGGGACAGGACGAGGTGCAGGTGCGCGCCGGCGCCTCCGGACCGCTGCCGCAGGTGCGGGGCGACCCGGAGCGACTGCGTCAAGTCCTCGCGAATCTGATCGACAACGCCGTCAAGTATTCCGATGCCGGCGACGACGTCGACGTCCGCGCGTCTTCGGCGAACGGGCTCGTGCGCGTCGAGGTCCGCGACCGTGGCCCCGGAATCCCGCGCGAGCAGCAGCGGCTGATCTTCGAGAAATTCGGTCGCGCGAAAGGGCGGGGCGCGAAACCGGGCACCGGCCTCGGGTTGTTCATCGCTCGCTCGATCGTCGAGGCTCACGGCGGCACGCTGGAAGTCCGCTCGACACCGGGTGAGGGAGCGACATTCGTTCTCGAGCTGCCGGTCGACCGCTAGCCGGACGCGGCGCCGAAGCCTCGAGCAAATCGCCCAACAGCGCCAGCAAGGACCGCGCCGGTCACTCAGGCGCGCACGCGGAGCCGGGAAACCCCCAGCTCCTTCGCAAGCTCGGCGGCGCGTTCGGCAATCCGCTTGCGCAGGTCGGCCGGCTCGAGCAGGACTGCCTCGCCGCGGTAGGACAGGATCTCGCCGACGACGTATTCCTCGCCGCGTGACAGCTCAGCGAGCGCCGATCCGTCCTTCAGCGGCTGTGCGCCCTTCTCGACCTCCCAACGCGCCACCTGCGGCGAATAGAGAATGCGAACCGCGCGCGTGTTACGCAGCTCCTGCGGGTCGAAACCTTCGCGCGGCTCGAACCGCTGGCGTGTCAGCTTCGCGTTCCGCATCCGGTCGAGCCGGAACGTGCGCTCGCCGTCGCTCGTCGTGTCCCACGTGTGCACGAACCAATTCGGCAGCCGGCGCTCGAGGTAGTAGGGCTCGACGACGCGCTGCGACCATCTGGGCTCGCCCTCCTTCTGGTACTCGACCTCGACGAGCTTGTGCTCACGGATCGCATCGGCAAAGGTCGCGATCAGCTTCTCCTCCTCAGACGACCCTTGCGGCGCGGGCGTCTGCGCGAGCTCGAACTGTCCGAATGTCTCCTCGAGCTTGCGCCGAACGCGCTCGAGCGGCGTGTGCACCTCGGCGGCGATTCCCGGCCCGACGAAGTCGAGGGCGAGCCGGATGGCGCGGGCCTCGAGCGGCGTCAGGCGCGGGGCCGCGCGAAAGGTCTCGCCGTACAGCTCCTTGTCCACGCGCACCGTGTCCTCTTTCAGCTCCGCGTAGACCGTGTAGCAGCCGCCGCCGAAGTTGACGAGGTTCAGGAGCGAGAGATGCTCCTCGAGCTCGGCGCCGGGAATGTGGAAGCGCTCGATCAGATCTTGCGCGGAGATCTCCGCCTCGCGCTCCTCGCCGCACGCCGCGAGCAGGTAGGCGAGAAGGGCCTGCAGAACCGCAAACCGTTCGGGCGCGACCGGGCCTGCGAGCCGTTCGGGCGCGCCCTCCTCGCGTCGTTTGACCGCCAACGCAGGCTCCGGCACGGGACCGGAATGCGCGTCGCGGATGTTGCGCAGGCCCTGGCCGGCGATCCGCTTCAGATCGTCAGGCTCCAGTGGCACGGCGCGGCCGTCCTGGCGCAGCACCCACGACGCGAGCTGCTCGAGCGACGCGTAGTCGGTGACGAAGACGCCTTCGTCCACGTGGCCGGCGCGGCCGAACGTCCGCTCGACCCACCAGGCGGTGTCCGGCACGACCTCGATCCGCGCCTCGCCGACGAGGTCGCCGAGCTGCCACGACGGCCGTCCCCGGTACTCGTCGACGTCGAAGTCGGCTGGAAACCGGAAGTCGCGCTCGCGCCGTGTCGCGAAGCGGATGTCGCTGCGGATTCGCGACACGCGAAACTTCTTGCGTGCGTTCTGCGCGTCGAGGTCCTCGCCGACGACGTACCAGATCCCGTTGTCGTTGAGCAACGCCAGCGGGTTGATCGTGCGTTCGCCCATCGAGTCGCGCGAGATCGACCAGTAGTCGAACTTCACCGTGCGCTGCTTCGAGATCGCGCCTTCGAGCTTCGACAGCCGCCCCTGCAGCTCAGGCGAGTAGTCGGGGTCGAGCCGCTCGACGCGAACTGCGGTCTGCGTCGGCGCCTCGGGGAAGCCCGGACGGCCGAGCGCGAGGTTCTGAAGCGCGAGCCGGAGCGGCTCCGCGTACGCGAACCGTCCCTCGAGCGCGTACAGGTACGTCTGCAGCGCCGCGAGCTCGTCGTCCGAGAGCTCGAGCGGGGGGAGGAAATACTGCTCCGAGCGAAGCGTGTACAGCTCCTCGCCGGTGAATTCGTCACGCTGGGATTCGAGCGGGACGCCCAGGGCGATCAGCTCCGCGCGGTCCGAATAGAAGCGGCGCGCAAACGCCTCGTCGGACATCTCCTGGTAGCCCTCCACGTTCGACTTGACGTCGCGCGCCGTGATCGCTCGCCGCTCCGCCATCAGATAGGCGACGAGCGAGAGCTGCCGGATCAGCTTGTCCGTGTCGTGACTCAAGAGGGCGAGCCTATATGCGGCCCGGTGTTGACCGCCCTGTGGATTCCCTGTGGACGACGTACCCGGTTCGTGCCAGGTACGCGCTGCGCGCTACGCCGCGACCCTGACCCGGCGGGGCGTCTTGGTGCTCCGCTCGAGGTGCTGGTGCGACGGGCAGTAGTCGCGCTCCGGCAACGGCGTGCGCTGGCAGGGCTTCCCCTTGCGCGTCGTCGCGCGGCAGCGGGCGACGCCGCCGTCGAGCGCCCCGGCCTCGATCTGCTCCTCGATCCAGGAGACGGCCGCGGCCACGCCCTCTTGCACCGCCCAGGCCACCTGAGCCTGCACCGTGATCGGGAAATAGCGCCGGATATCCTGGAACAGGGCCCGGTCCGGCTTCGCGAAATAGAGCGGGTCGGTCGCCAGGCGCTCCATCGTCTGCTCGCAGGCGGCGAGCACCTCGCGACGGTATTCGAGGTGGACGTCGGTCGTGACGTACGGGTCGATCAGGTCCTTGATGGAGCGATAAATCGCTCGCGAGTACTGATACATGCAGTTACGAAGATGGAGGGTGCGTTCGTCCATTGAAGTAGTAGTCCGTAGGTGTTGAGGGCTCATAAGCCTTTGTTAACAACAGGTAAATCCGGAGGATCGAGGCGACAGCGGCACCGATCCTACAGGGTCCACGATGCTGTTACAAATGTTGCCTTGCCAGGAAACGACAGGATCCCTATCGCGAAGGCCACTACCCGGTTTCCCGTGGTCTACACCTACTGCGTGACGGGCCGGACGTAGGCCACCGAGAAGCCCGCGGCCTCCGCCGCCGCCAGGTGATTCTGGGCCTCCGCGTTCGAGCGGTAGATGCCCGTGAAGACGACGTAGTAGCCGGGGTGGAGGCTCGAGTAGTTCGACGAGTCGAGCACTCCGACCTGCTGGAGGCCCGCGGCCAGCGCCCGGCGCGCGGTCTGGACCGCCTGTGAGCGGCTCGACGTGGTCGGAATCGACTGGAGGACCACCGTCCAGCCGTCTTGTGCGGGCCACTCGACCAAGGTCTTGCGCACGGGCGTGGTTCTGGGCGGGGGAGTCGTCGTCGGAGGCGCTGTTGTCGTCGGAGGCGGCGCCGTCGTCGGCGGATTCGTGACTCCGAATCCACCGCCGCCTGTCGTCGCCTGCGGCGGAGTTGCGACGATCGTCTGGTTGTTCGAGTTGCGTGTCGCGAGGATCGCGATGACCGCCCCGAGCCCGGCGAGGAGCAAGAACAGGAGCACCGGCCAGATCCAGTCGCCCGGGTACCACCGCTGGCGGCGCCACGGAGCGATGAAGCTCGCGAACCATCCGGTTTCCGTCGGGAGCCGGAGTCCGCACTCGAGGCAGTACTCCTGGCCCGGAGCGTAGGGGGCGCCGCAGCGCGGGCACGCGCCCGGCTGTCCGGCGCGTGGTTCGGTCACGAGGGCTCCGCGACCGCTTGCCCGCAGCTCGAGCAGAACCTCGTGCCCGGCAGGAGCGGTGCACCGCACTGGGCGCAGTGGGCCGTCGGCGCGACGCGCCCACGGGCCGACGCCGCGGCAAGGAGCTGGTCGACCTGGAACAGCCGCTCTTCGATCGCGACGATCTCGGCCGCCTGCTCGTACACCAGATCCTGCCGAAAGCGATCCTGCCGGTACATCTCCAGCACCAGACCGCCGAGGTCGCGGACGCGTTGCTCGCGAAGCCTCAGCAGGTTGCGGCGCTCGCGGCGCAAGAGCCCCGCCGGTGGGAGGGGACGCCGCCGCGGCGCGGGCTCTGCGCGCGGCTCCGGCTCCTCCACCTCAGCGTGTGGGCGCCCGCGGCGGAAGCGTTCGAGCAACGACGCCACGCGGGCGAGTCTAACTAGGCGGCCCGACCGTCCCTAGCTACGGGTTCGGTTCGGCAGCGCGACGGCCGATGCCGAAGAGGTAGCCGAGCGCGAGCAGCAGGCCGACGATCCCGACGGGGATTCCGACCCACGGGATGATGAACAGGAGCACGACCCCGATGATCACCAACGCGAGCGCGATCCCGATCATGTGCGGTCGTTACCCGCCGGGCTCGAGGTCAATCACGACCAGGCGGGTCTCGGTGAGCTCCCGCACGGCGTACGCCGGGCCTTCGCGCGTGTTCCCGGAGGCCTTCACCCCGCCGTAGGGCATCTGGTCGGTGCGGAACGTGGGCGCCTCGTTGACCGTGATGCCGCCGAAATCGAGCGACTGCGCCGCGCGCAGCGCCGTCTGCACGTCACGCGTGAAGATCCCTGCCTGCAGGCCGTACCGCGTCGCGTTCGCACGTTCGAGCGCCTCGTCGAGCGATCCAACCGCCGACACGGCGACGACGGGGCCGAACACCTCCTCGCACTCGACCTTGTCCGCCGGATCGGGATTCGCGATCACGGTCGGCCGCAGCAGGCCGCCTTCGTTGGCATCCCCGCCCGTAAGTACCTCGCCGTGCGTCTCGCGCACCCATTCCAGGATGCGCTCGCGCGCATCCTCGTCGATCAACGGGCCCACGTCCGTCTCCTCGTCGGCGGGGTCGCCGACCTTCAACGCCTCGACCTTCGGCACGAGCTTGCCGACGAGCTCGTCGTACGCTGTGCGCTCGACGTACACGCGCTGCACGGAGATGCAGCTCTGGCCCGCAAACGAGAACGCATTCGCCGCGATCTTGGCGGCGGCGAGATCGAGATCCGCGTCCCCTGTAACGATCACCGGTGTGGCGTTTCCGAGCTCGAGCGCGACCTTCTTGCGGGGCGCGCGCTCCTTGAGGCCCCAGCCGACGTCGCCCGAGCCGGTGAACGTCAGTGCCGCGACGCGCTCGTCCCCGACGAGCACGTCGCCGATCTCCGAGGACGGGCCGACGACGACGCTCAGCCAGCCCGCCGGCAGCCCTGCTTCTTCCTCGAGCTCCGCCAGGAGCAGCGCCGACAGCGGCGTCTGCGAGGCCGGTTTGAGGACGACCGGGCAGCCCGCTGCGAGCGCGGGAGCGATCTTGTGCGCGGCGAGGTTGCACGGGAAGTTGAACGGCGTGATCGCGCCGACGACCCCGAGCGGACGGCGCAGCGTGAACGCGAGCTTCCCCTCGCCCGCCTCCGAAGCGTCCATCGGCACCATCTCGCCGGCGAGCTTCCGGGCCTCGACCGCGGCGAAGGTATACGTCGACATCGCACGTTGGGCCTCGACGCGGGCCGCCTTCATCGGCTTGCCGGCTTCGTCGGAGATCGTTCGCGCAACCTCGTCATGCCGGCGGCCGAGCAGGCCCGCCACCTTGACGAGGATCTCGGCGCGCTTGTGCGCGGGCAGCGGCTCCCGCAGCGCGCGCTCCGCCGCGTCGATCGCGCGCGTCGTCTCCTCCTTGCCGGCCTTCGCAACACGGCCGACGATGTCGCCCGAGTAGGGCGAGCGGACTTCGACCCAGTCGCCCGTCTCGATCCATTCGCCGGCGACGAAGAGCTTCCGCTCGGTCGCGGTCGCGGCCATACCCGAAGCCTAGTTGCCGGGTGACGCCACGGTGACATGCGCGGTGGGCAGCGCCCTGCGTGCCCCGTTCACGAGACACCATTCCTTGACGGCGAACGTGTACCGCCGCGCGGCCCGAGCGCCTGTCGCCTCGACGCGGACGGTGCCCTTCTGTGACGACGTGCATGAGCCTGGGCCGCAATGGACCGTCCGTTTCGGACTCGAGATCCTTGCGCCCGGCGGCGCCTGCACCTCGAGCTCGCCCTCGCACTTCCCACTTCCGTCGGTGCACTTCATCGTCCAGTTCAGCGTGAACGAGACGGAGCGGCGTGCGACCTTCACGGAGCTTCCCCTCAGCGCGATCGAGACGCACTTGCACTGCGCTCCCGCTTCCGACAGGCCGAGGTCAACGATCTTGGCGACGAAACCGTCCGACTCTCCCTTCACTCCGGGGAAGACACCGTCGGGCGCGGCGCCGCCGAGGAAGAGCGAATCCGCGGTGAACGCGGCGCCCCACACGAACGCTCCGGTCGGAAGCTGGACCTGCGACGCAATCCGCGGGCATGTGCCCGTACATCCGGATCCTGCCGGAACGATCACTCCGATTCCCTTCGGCGTCGCGGAGGACGCGAACGTGGGGTAGAGGTCGACTGCGGCACCGAGCGCGGAGATTGCGCCGCCCTGAGTGCGCAGCGCGTCGACGTCCAGCAACGTGTACTTGCCGTTGAGCGGCGGCACGAGCGTCACGACGCTACCCGGCTCGAGCGTCGCCGGATCGAGCCTCACGAACCCGGCGGGCTGGCACTTCCCGAAGCTGCAGGCGCCGTAGTTTCCACCCGGGAAGAAACCGATGAACCCCGCGTACGGCGTCCCGTCCGAGTCGAGGGCCACGGAGTCGAGCTCGGAATAGGTCCCCGGGTTGGCGAAGACCCGGTCCTGCCAGGTCGCGCCTCCGTCGTGCGAGACGAGGGCAAACGCGTTCTCGAACTGCGAATACTCGCCCGGCGTCACTTCGCTCGTCGATCTCGACCCTCCGACGGCGTAGACGTTGTTGCCCCGCACCGCGGTTCCGAAGATCGCGTCGTTCCCGCGGCCGCCGTAGCTCTTCAGCTGGTAGCTCGAGCCGCTCTGGAGGTGCTCGACGGCGTCGTACTGGACGGCGCCGACGAACTCGTCGTAGCCCATCGACCTGATGAACTGCGGGGAGTTGGACGCTCCCCCGAATGCAAGCAGCCCCTGGCCGCCGCGCGCGCTCCGGTCGAGCGCGATCGAGGTGATCTGGTCGTCGAGCGAGCCGCCGACGTAGCTGGCGAAGCGGAGGTTGCCGTTTCCGAACGCGAGTAGCACGCCGTCGAAGCACGGCGCACCGGCGCACGTTCCACCGCCGTAGCTCGAGTCGAGCGCATGCGGGGCGGGAAAGTCGAAGCTCGTCGTCGATCCCGAGACGATCCATTCACCCGGAGCTTCGGCGACCACACGCTGGAAGAAGTCGTCTCCGGAGCCGCCCAGGATCGCGGTGCCGAGCACCTGGAGCGTCGGCGAGATCGTGACGACGACTCCGTCGAAGTCACCGCCGGGCCCTCGAGCTTCGGGTCGATGATGAGCGGCCGCGCCCGGTCATAGGCGCCGAGCGCAAACGACAATGTGCGGCCGTCAACGCGCCAGGAGGCGGCCACGCCCCGCCGCGAGCCGCCGACGAACTGGTATGCGACCGGCTTCGTCAGGAACGCCCGCAGGCCGCGCGCGGAGAGCTCGACCTTGCCCTGGGCGTCCCGCGCAAGTCTCTCCAAGCCGCTGAAGCCGAGGCGGATTCGGCGCGGGTCGGCGCCAGGGCCGACCAGCCAGTCGCTCTGCAGACGCGTGTTCGTGCCGTGGTGCGAGAGATCGATTCCGGGATAGACCCCGTGGAAGACGACGTGCGCGAACGTGCGCCTCGTCTCGGACGCGCTTCGCTTGACGTACTGCACCGGCGCGAGCGGCGAGTCCGCGGTCGCCGCTGCGTCAGAGTTGGCGTCGAGGAATCGCACCGCGAACCCTGCCTGGCGCGGAGGGGTCCGCTGCGGCACGAGGTGTCCGAATGCGTCTCGCTCGAAGCTGAGGGGTTCCCACAAGGCGACCAGCTCGCCGGAGGGCCGGAGCAAGGCGTTGTAGCGGTTGCCGCGCGCCAGGTAGCCGTCCGGGTGGGCCTCGAGCGCCAGCGGACGATTCGGCGCCGCCGACAGCCTCGGGCCGGGCCGCTCGAGGCGAAACACCGGCTGTGCGGCGCCGCCGGCCACGGCGAGCGCGGCCACCGTGACGAAGGCGAAGCGGGAGAGGTTCGACCGACGGATGCGCCATCGTCACCCGCCGCTCTGTGCGTAGTCAAATAGATTCTCCGCGTGAAGCTCGACGACGTGCGTCCGATCGAGTACGGCGGCGTGCTCTTCGAGGGAGAGCCTTGGCCGAGCTTCATCCACGTGATCGAGCATCCGGACGGGCCGGTGCTCGTCGATACCGGGATGATCGACTCGACGCCGGAGCTCGACGAGGAGTGGCATCCTTTCTTCGAGCCGGAGCGAATTCCGCGGTCCGTTGCCTGTGTGGTCAACACGCACTTGCACTTCGACCACTGCGGCGGGAACAGGCTCTTTGCCGGCACGCCGATCTACGTGCAAAGGGTCGAGCGAGAGGCCGCTCGGGCACCCGGCTACACCGTGCCCGAGTGGGTCGAATTCGACGGGGCGCAGTACGTCGAGCTCGACGGCGAAGCGGAGATCGTCCCCGGCGTTCGCCTGCTCCCGACACCCGGTCACACCTCCGGACACCAGTCGGTGCTCGTCGACACCGACGACGGCTTGGTCGTGGTCGCCGGGGATGTCGCCTACACCTGGGCGGCGTTCGACGATTCGGGCAACGAGGCCGCCCGGGGGCTCGAGGCACTCCGCCCCCGTCGCATCTGGCTCGCGCATCGCCCGAGCCCGCGCGACTTAGACTGAGGTCGTGACTCAGGCGTTCATCGTCGATGCGGTCCGCTCGCCGATCGGAAGGCGCAAGGGGGCGCTCTCGAAGCTCCGCGGCGACGAGCTCGCGGGCCAGGTCTTGAACGGGCTCGTCCAGCGCGTCGGTCTCGACCCCGGCGAGGTCGAGGACGTCCAGTTCGGCTGCGTGACGCAGATCGGGGAGCAGGGCTGGAACATCGGCCGGATGGTGCCGCTCGTCGCGGGATGGCCCGAAACGGTGTGCGGGACCTCGGTGGACCGGCAGTGCGGGTCGTCGATGCAGTGCAACTTCAACGCCGCCGCGGCGGTCTGGTCGGAGCAGCTCGACGTTGTCGTCTCGGCGGGTGTGGAGATGATGTCGCGCGTTCCCATGGGGTCGAACGGCGGCGACCTCTCGGCCCAGCTGCTCGAGCGCTGGCAGATCGTGCCGCAGGGGATCTCCGCGGAGGTGATCGCGCAGGAGTGGGAGCTGACGCGCGAGCAGCTCGACGAGTACTCGCTCGAATCGCATCGACGCGCGATCGCGGCGATCGACGCCGGCAAGTTCGAGAACGAGATCATCCCGGTCGAGGTGACGAACCCGCACGTCGGGACGCTGGTCGCAGTCGACGAGACGCCGCGCCGCGACACGTCACTCGAGGCTCTGGCCGCCCTCGCGCCCGCGTTTGTCCCCGATGGGAAGGTCACGGCCGGCAGCTCGTCGCAGATCTGCGACGGGGCGGCGGCCGTGCTGATTGCTTCCGAGCGCGCGTGTTCGCGCCTGGGCTTGCAGCCGCGCGGACGCTTCGTCTCCTTTGGTCTCGCCGGCGTCGACCCGTACCGGATGCTGCACGGCAACCCCGAGGCCTGCGCGAAGGCGCTCGCGCGCGCGGGTCTGACGTGGGACGACGTCAGCGTCGTCGAGGTCAACGAAGCCTTTGCGTCGGTGCCGCTGCAGTTCATGCACGACACCGGATTGCAGGAGCGGTGGGACGACGTCAACCCGAACGGCGGCGGCATCTCGCTCGGACATCCGCTCGGCGCGACCGGCGTCCGCGTCACGGCGACGCTGCTCAACGAGCTCGAGCGGCGCGAGGCGCGCTACGGCGTCGCCTGCATGTGCATCGGCTTCGGCCAGGCGATCGCGGCCGTGATCGAGCGCCTCTGACGCACTGGCTGCTCGTGCGCGGGCGGGGCGAAAAACCGCTCGAGGCGCGCGTGCGCCGCGACGAGATCCGCGCGCACTCCTCGTCGAAGCGCCCGTCCGTGCAACAGGGCGAGCTGGCGATCCTCTACGCGGCGGTCTGGCAGGCCGTCTTCGCCGTCGTCGAGATCGTCGGCCCGCCGGAGAACGATCCCGAGCGGACGCGCTGGGCCTGGCGCTTTCCGATCCGCGCACTCGTTGCGGTCGCCGATCTGCACGACGCACCGCCGGTCGAGGCGGCGGGCGTCTTCCCGCAGAGCCTGTGGCGGCACTCGCACATTCGCCTGACCCACGAGCAGTTCACGACCGCACGCGTGCTGATCGAGGCGGCGGCGTGAGCGACCCGCACGATCTCGTGCGGCGCGGCTACGACGCGATTGCCGATCGCTATGCACAGTGGGCGGCGTCGTTCGAATCGCCTGCGATGCGCTGGGTGGAGCGGTTGCTCATCGAGCTGACGGAGGGAAGCGACGTGCTCGAGCTCGGCTGCGGCGGCGGCGGGCCGGGAACGCAGGCGATCGCGGCGCGCCATCGTCTGCTCGGCGTCGACATCTCGGCCGCGCAGGTCGAGCGCGCCCGGCGCAACGTCCCGGAGGCTCTGTTCCTTCAGGCGGATGCGACGAAGCTGGAGCTCGACGAGACCTTCGACGCCGTGGTCTCGTTGTTCATGCTCGGCCACGTCAAGCGAGCCGAGCAGGAACCGTTGCTGCGCAAGATCCACACGTGGCTGCGGCCGGGGGGCTGGTTCCTCGGCACGATGGGCACGGCCGACGCGCGGGACGAGGTCGAGGAGGACTGGCTCGGCGCGCCGATGTTCTTCGCCTCGTTCGACGAGCTCACGAACCGAGAGCTCCTCGAACGGGTCGGCTTCGTGATCGTGGACGCGCGCGTCGTGCCGTTCGAGGAGCCCGGTCACGGTCTCGTACGTTTCATGTGGGTGCTGGCTCAGAAGCCTTCGGATTCGCAGGCCGTCGACTCTCCCACGAACGAGCCGTCATCCTGACCCTCGTCCTCGCCGCCGCCGCCCCGACGACGGTCGCGACGAGCGCTACTCCTGCACCGCTCTGCTCGCTGGTCAACGACCCACCCTCGCTCTACAGCAGCAGCATGGTGCCTCCCGGCCGTAGAGAAACCGATATCCAGTCGCTACGGCGACCGGCCCCGATCGGATTGGCCTACGCTTGCCCGCCGTGAGGGTCGGCGTCGTGGGACTGGGGACGATGGGCGCGGGGATCGCACAGATCAGCGTCACCGCAGGCCACGAGACGGTCGGTCGCGAGGTCGAGACGTCCCTCGCGGAACGAGGTCGCGAGACCATCGAGCGCTACCTCGAGCGTGCAGTCGAGAAAGGCAGGCTCGGCGCCGGCGAGCGAGCCGAGGCGCTCGGCCGGCTGAAGCTCACGACTCGGCTCGACGATCTCGCCGACTGCGAGCTGGTGATCGAGGCGATCGTCGAGGAGCTCGACGCCAAGCGGGAGCTCTTCCGCGAGCTCGATCGGATCACGCGCCCGGACGCCGTGCTCGCGACGAACACCTCCGCGCTGTCCGTATCGGAGATCGCGCAGGCGACCGAGCATCCCGAGCGCGTCGTGGGGATGCATTTCTTCAACCCGGCTCCGGTGTTGCCGCTCGTCGAGATCGTGCGCGCCGAGCGCAGCTCCGACGACGCCGTCCGGATCGCCTACGACTGGGCCGAGCAGGCCGGCAAGCAGCCGGTGCGCTGCGACGACACGCCGGGGTTCATCGTCAACCGGATCTTGATCCCGCTGCTGAACGACTGCGTGCGCGTTCTCGACGAGGCGAGCGTCACTCCGGAAGACATCGACAAGGCGATGACGAACGGCGCCGGCTGGCCGATGGGGCCGTGCGCGCTGATCGACCTGATCGGGATCGACGTGCACGTGCATGCAAGCGAAGCGCTGCACGGGAAGCTCGGCGAGGACCGGATGGCGGCCCCGGAGGGGCTCGTGCGGCTGCGGTCGGCGGGCAAGCTGGGCCGCAAGACCGGCGAGGGCTTCTACCGCTACGAGTAGCCGCCGCGGCGGAGCCACCGCCACGTCACGCCGCCGTCGTCCGTCAGGTAGAGGCCGCGAAAACCCGCCGCGACGCCGATCGTCGCCGAGAAGAGGTGGGGGTCGAAGGGAATGCCGGGGCTCTCGATCGACGTCCAGTGGCGGCCTCCGTCAGATGTGCGGAACATCCGTCGCAGGCCGATCACCCAGAGCACGCCGTGGCCGCCGCGGACTTCGACGATTCGCAGGCTCGGCACACGAACCGGAACGCGGTGCCAAGTGGCGCCCCCGTCCGTGGTGCGCAGGAGGGTGGTGAACGAGCTCTTCGCTCCGGCCCGATGCCGCTGCACGGCGAGCCCCAGCCGCGCTGAGGCGAACGCGACGCTGTCGACCGACGTGTGGTCGAGGTGCGCGCGAAGCCAGGTCTTCCCACCGTCGTGGGTCGCGATGACTCCGCCGCGCAGGTCGACGCCTGCGAAGGTGCGCGCGGACAGGAACGAAGCGACGATCGCTCCGGCCGGCGTGTCCACCACGCTCCATCTGCGGCCGCCGTCATCGGAGCGGCGCAGCCTTCCGTTCTGGACGACGAAGACCACGGAGCCGAAGCAGGCGCGCGGCGAAGCTCCGTCCCGGCGAACGTGCGCACGTATCGCCCAGCGCCGGCCGCCGTCGCTCGTCGCGTACAGATTGGTGTCCGGACGGTTGTCCAGCCCGTAGGAACCGCCGCCGAACCCGTGCTTGAGGTCTCTGAAGACTACGTCGCCCGAAGGCCAGAACGCAGGCGCGACGTGTCGCCAGTTCCGGCCCCCGTCGTCCGTGCGGAAGAGATCGCCGCGACCGCGGTCGAGCGCCCACGCTCGGCGCGGTGAGACCCATTCACCCTGAATTGCGTCGCTGACCAAACCCGTGCGCCAGGTTCGCCCGCCGTCTGTCGTCAAGAGGTCGCCGATGCGGCCACTGTGATGGACGTACATCTCGGGCCCGAGCGCGTCGATGCGGCCGACGTACCCGGAGGTCGACGGGGCCGGAAGTGGGCGCCAGCGCGTTCCGTTCCACGACCAGGCCTGCTTGAACTGTTGCCCGGCGCCCGGCTGGCCGCCGCAGAGGAGCAGTCCATGTCGCACGTCGGCGAACGCAGCTCCGCGCGACACCTGGAATGCATTCGTGCAGAACCGCGACCGGGGGAGGAAGACCCGCGTCACGGTTCTACGATCGACGACGACGCAGACGCGGGCACACGCGTAGCCGAAGCCGGCGGTCAGGAATGCCGACGCGCGTAACGGCGGCTGGATCGGGCGTACGAAGCGCCAGGAACGTCCGCCGTCGCCGGACTCGTAGAGCCGGCCGCGGCGGGAGGACAGCCAGTGGGTCCTCGTGAGGAAGCGGTGGTCGCCGCGTGGTGCGCGCTGCGGCCACGCCTGCCACGTGCGACCGCCGTCGACGGTCGCGAGAATCCGGCGCTGCGGGAAGACGAGGAAGGCGTCTCGCGAGCCGAACGCGCGCAGCTCGCGCGGGAGAGGCCCCGAATCGGCCCGCGCCACGTGACCGCGTACGACCCGAGCCGGTTTCAGTTCGATGGCCTCGCTGCCGCAGCCCATGCAGCACGCCGCGAAGACGAGCAGCGCGGTCGGCCGGAGCATGCGACGAGGCTACGCCGCTGCCGGTAAAGGCCCGGTCGAGACCCGGTACAGGGCTAGGCGGCTTCGCGGAGCTTCGGCTCGGCCTGCGCGAGCACGGGATGCTCGACGATCGCGGCCCGCCAGATCGCCCGCGCCTCGGGCGCCGACATCAGGTCGAGGGCGACCGCGTGCATCGTCGCGACCGAGGCGGCTTCCAGCAGCCGAGCCACTCTCGGTGCGTCCGCACCGGAACGCTCGGCGATGTGCGCGAGCTGTTCGAGCCTGACGGTGAGCGCCTGGGCGACGCGTTCTCTCATGCACGGCAGTTTCGCGACGCGGTCGGACGTTCCTCCGTTTCCGCGGAAGTGCGTACCGCACTTCCGCGGGACCAGTGCTGAAGCACAGGTTGAGGTCCGCCGCCGGCGGGGCGGCGGCGGACGTTTCTGCCGGAGCAACCGGTCGCGCATTCAAGGCGCCGCCAGGCGCATCCAGACGTTGTCGACGAGCTGCGAGACGTCCGGCCGGTCCAGCGAGGCGGCGAAGTTGAGCGTCCCGGCGGCAAAGACTTTGGCCCCGGCGGCACTCTCGTAGTACGTCATCTCCGCCGAGCGCCCGGCTCCGAGCAGGTCCGGAACACGCGCCAGGACGACGGTCCCCGGCGGCGTCGCGGCCGCGCGGGCGTCGATCTCGATTCCGTACTGCGAGCCGAGGGTCGCGCCCGCCGTCAGGCCCGTCCAGGCGGGAGGGGCGTCGGCGACGACGTACGGCTTCTGGACCGCGCCGTGGTTCGAGCCCGCGTACTGCACCCCCACGAGCGCAGCCTCAGGCCGTCCCAGGGCCCTCCAGAGCTTGATCCGCGTCAACATGTCGCCGTGCCTGCGCACCTTCCAGAAGAAGTTGTTCGCCGAGAGGAAGAGGAGGTTGCCGCCGAGATCTCGGTAGCGCGAGACGACGTCGTACTCGTGCTGCGTGGCGTACTCCTCGTGCCCTGGGAAGACGACGAGGTCGTACACCCGCGCCAGGTCGTCCCCGTTGCCCACGCGCTCGAGGTCGGCGTCGGTCACGAACTCGACGCGCTTCGCGGTTGCGGCGAGCCACGCGATGAACGTCAGATCCCAGTCGCCGAACCGGAACGGGACGCCGAAGTCGAGGAACGGCCTCGTGAGGTCGATCGTCAGCGTGCGCTCTGACACGTACCAGCTGTCGCCCCAGCCGTCCCCGTCGGCATCGCGGAAGTTGTACGCCTGCCACGTGTTGGTCGAGAGGACGACGGCGACACGGGCCGCCTTCCCCAGCGCCCTCGGCCGCACGACGAAGGGCGCGTAGCCGACCCTGCCGTCGCTCGCCGTCAGGCGCAGGAAGTACAGGCCGCTCGGCCAGTCGCCGGCGCGCACGAGTCGGATCACGGCGGGTGCCGACCGGTGGGCGCTCCAGTCGAGCTGCACCGCCTCCGTCATCGCCTCACCGCCGGAGCGCAGGTCGCGGGCGGTCGGGCGGAACCAGTTGCCGTATGCGAAGACCTGCGCGCGCATCGAGCGCGCGTCGGTCGCGATCTGCACCTCCGCCGAATCGCCCGGCGCGTAGCTCGGCTGCACGAAGCCGGCGTCGATCCCCTGCACGCGCACGACCGGAGCGTCGACACGCCCCGCCGGCCCGTACCTGCCGTAGCGCCGCAAGCGTCCGCGAGCGTCCCGGACCGTCAGGCGAAGGATGTATGTGCGCGGCGCCGTCGTCTTCGCGGGGTGCCACACGAGCGTGTGCCGCCCGGCAGAGAGGTCTGCGCTCGTCGTCCAGACGACGGCCTCGGCGGGACGTCCGACGCGGACGGTGTCGGTTCGCACCGCGTCCATGCGGACGCGTGCAGCAGCGGTGAGCCTGAAGCGGACGATCGCGCGGTCGCGGAAGCCGTCGGCGTTCGGCGAGACCGTCGTCAGCAGCTGCCGGTCGCGGCGGAAAGGCGTCGACCCGTTGGACACGGAGAGCTGCACGAGTGCCGGCGGCCGCGGGGGGAGTGCCGGGGTCACTCGGCCTCGCGGATCGGCACGCCGCAGGCCCGCGCGACGATCGGGACGCTCGAACCCTGGACGAGCACCGAGAAGAGAACCACGACGAACACGATGCCGTAGATCCTCGCCGCGTCGTCCACCTGCGCCAGGATGGCGAAGGCGGCAAGGAAGATCGGTACGGCGCCCTTCAGCCCGCTCCACATGACGAACAGGCGCTCGCCGACCCGGAGGCGCGCCGGTACGAGCAGGAGTCCGACGACGAGCGGGCGTGCGACGAGCGCCAGCAGCAGTACGAGGACGAACCCGTCGACCCATGTACGTGCGCCCAGCGACGTCAGGTCGATCGTCAGCCCGAGCGCCACGAACACGGTGATCTCCGCGAGCGAGGCCAGCGACGTCATGAACCGCTCGACGTCTTCCTTGTGCGGCGTCCGCTCGTCGCCGGTGAGGATTCCCGCCACGAACACGGCGAGAAAGCCGGAGCCGTGCAGAATCGATGCCGCGCCGTAGATCACTCCTGCCGCTGCGAGGGTGCGCACCGGGTAGAGGCCCGCGTTCGGCAGCCGGACGTGGCGCATCAGCAGCAGGAGCGCATAGGCACCGGCGATGCCCACGACGAGCCCGACCGAAATCTCGAGGGAGAATTCGCGCACGACGGTCCAGAACGAGGCGTCGTCGTGCGTCGCGAACTCGATCATGCCGATCATCAGTGCGATTCCGACTGGGTCGTTCGCGCCCGACTCCGCCTCGAGGATCGTCCCGGTGCGGCCGCCGACCTCGCGCCGCCCGAGTACCGAGAACATCACTGCGGGATCCGTCGGCGCGATCGCTGCGCCGATCAGTCCCGCGGTCACCCACCCGAAGCCGAGCAGACCATGGGCCGCGAGCGTCACCAACCCGGCGGTGGCGAAGGTACCGAGGACGCCGAGCGACAGGACGGGGATGAGGGCGACCCGAAGGCGCCTGAGGCCGATGCGCGCG